>ORMF012105838.1_pt1 | contig 32110 bp, 26 predicted proteins | sample 1779871 | NCBI WGS metagenome assembly ORMF01 (sample SAMEA104232316, study PRJEB22302) | groundwater metagenome | biome: forest; feature: aquifer; material: groundwater | place: USA | collected 2011-08-07 | depth 5.4 m | reverse complement strand
GCGCGTGCGCGCGTACTTCAGCGCCGTGGCGCCGTTCATGAGCTGAGGACCGACGGGAAAATAGATCCGCTCGACGCCGAAGTCGTCGGTCGGGTAGGTGTCGTCTTTGATGGGGCGCGGGACGTCGACCACCACACCGCCGACCGTGTTCACGATGTCCTCAAAGCCATGAAAGTCGACCGTCGCGAAGTACTGGGTCTTCAGCCCGAAGTTCTGCTCGAGGGTCCGCGCCGCCAGGCCGGGACCGCCGCCATCTACCTTGCGAAGCTCCCCCGTGCGGTATGCCACATTGATGCGCTCTTCACCAAAGCCGGGGATCATGACCCAGAGGTCCCGAGGGAACGAGATCATCGTGGCGGTCTTTTGCACCGGATCGATAGACACGACGATCATCGTGTCGCTCCGGGTAGGAATCCCAGCGGCCCGCTCGTCGTCGCGCTGGTCCACGCCCATCAGGAGCACGTTGATCCGGTCTTTACCTTTCCAATCAGGGAGAGGGAGAAACGGGATATCCGAAATTGCGTCTATCGGGGGCAAGAAGGACGTGAAACTGAATTGCCTCCCCAGGGTCGCGGACCGCGCGTTGGCCTCGGCATTTGCCTGAGCCTGGGCGAGCGCTGGGACGAGCACGAACGTGCCGCCCAACCAGGCCCCAATTGCGACGTAGGTGCAATAGCTCAATGCCAGCAGGGTGCGCACGAGTACGCGCCGCCAGGACACCCGCGGCCGAGCGGGGGGCGCCTCGTCCGAGGTCTCGTCGGCGACTCCCCCGGCTCCGACGAGCTCGAGCTCGGCGGTATCAGACCCCACGTGGCTCCTCCTGGATCAGGTTCCGGAGCGCCTCGAGCCCGAGGGTGTACGATCGCCACGCGAAGCCGCTGATGATCCCGTGGGCGACTTCCGCTGTGACAGAGCGGTGGCGCCATTCCTCGCGCGCGTGGATGTTTGTGAGATGGACCTCGACGACCGGGATCGTGAGCGCGGCGAGCGCGTCGCGGAGTGAGAGTCCGTAGTGCGCCAGGGCACCGGGGTTGATCAGGACGCCGTTCGCCCGCGGCGCGCGCTCTTCGAGGAAGTCGATGATCGCGCCCTCGTGGTTGGACTGAAGCGTCACAACCTCCCAGCCCCACGAGCCGGCGACCTTCGCGATCGACGTGTTGATGTCGTCGAGCGAGACGCCGCCATAGATCTCCGGCTGGCGATTCCCGAGGGTTCCCAGGTTTGGGCCATGGATCGTGAGCACGGTCGTCATCGGCGTTTCATCGCCGCTCGCTGGGGCCTGGATCTCATCCGGAGGCGACTCACGCGGCTCTCGTCACGAGATCGATCGCCGCGGTCACGAGCTCGTTCGGTACGTCGCGGGTCACCTGGACCTTGCCGAGACCGTTCGGAAGAATCCATGCGATGCGACCGCCCGCACGCTTCTTGTCCAGACCCATCGCCGTGCGGATCGCGTCCGACTCGGTCTCTGGGCTCTCCTGAGGCAGTCCGAGCTGGCGGAGCAAGCGCGTCTGCCGCTCGCTCGCGTCCGCGGGATGGAGGCCCATCCCGACGGCGATCGAGGCGGCGGCGCGCATGCCGACGGCGACTGCCTCGCCGTGCAACAGCTCGGCGTAGCCCGTCGCCGCCTCCAGGGCATGCCCGATGGTGTGCCCGTAATTCAGCACGGCGCGCAACTCGGTGAGGTCGTATTCATCCTGCTCGACGACCCGCGCCTTGAGGGCGATGGCGCGCCGGATGGCGTCCGCCGTCGGCCCCGGCTCGAGGTTGCGATATGCGCCCACGTTGGCCTCGAGGTCGGCAAAGAGCGCTGCGTCCTGGATTACGGCGATCTTCACGACCTCCGCCCAGCCCGCGGCGATCTCCCGCGCCGGCAGCGTCCGAAGCAGGTCGGTGTCCGCGACGACGAGGGACGGCTGATGAAACGCTCCGATCAGGTTCTTGCCCCGAGGATGATCGACGCCGACCTTGCCGCCGACGCTCGAATCGACGTGTGAAAGGAGCGTCGTCGGCAGTTGCACGAAACGCACGCCGCGCAAAAGGGTCGCTGCGACGAAGCCGGCCATGTCGCCCGTCACACCGCCGCCGAGCGCCAGGATGACGTCACCCCGCTCCGGTTGGTCCGCGAGCAGGGCATCGTACAGCCGCTCGACCTGTTCGAACGTCTTGTGCTCCTCGCCCGACGGCAGCGAATACCATGTTTGCGAGAGCGGCTCGAGCGACGCGCGAATCGCGTCGCCGTGCAGCGCGTTCACCCGCTCGTCCGCGATGACACGGACCGTACCGGCCAGCTCATGGCGGGACAGGATCGCGCCAAGCTCCCGCGCCACCCCGGGCCCGACGTAGATCGGATAGGTGCGGCTGGTCGTCCGCACCCACAGCGGATCGCCGACGGCGGATGGCGCGCTCACTCGCTTGTCTCCGCAGGGTCACGCGGCGAGTCGCGATCGAGCACTGCCACGATGCGCGCGACTACGGTGTCCGGGGACGCGGACGTATCCACCCGAGATCCGAGATCGGCGTAGACGGCGACGCGTGCAGCGCGGAGTCGCTCGAGCGTTTGCTGCGCGTCGTCCGCGAGCAGCGGTCGCGCGCGTTTTCCCTGGGCAATCAGCCGATCGGCCAGGATCGGGGTTGGTGCGTCGAGCCAGATCACGACGCCCGCCTCGCGCATCGCGCGCTGACTTCGGGGATCCATCGGGGCGCCGCCGCCCGTTGCCACCACAGCCGGGCCCTCACGCGCGACGCGGACGATGGTCTCGTGCTCCAGCGTGCGGAACGTCGGCTCGCCCTCGATATCAAAGATCTCGGCGACTGTCCGTCCCGTGGCGGCTTCGATCTCGGCGTCGGTGTCGATGAAGGGGAGACTCAAACGCTCGGCGAGCAACGGGCCCACCGTCGACTTGCCCGAGCCGCTCAACCCGACGAGAAAGATCGACCACGAGGGTGGAGCCGGTCGCGAGCCGGGGGCGCCGGGGGAGCCGTTCACGGTGTTAGACCTCAGGGGGTGAGCGCGGAGCGGGCCGCGGCCCACATAGCGGGGATCGGTGCCTGGGTGCCGGTCCAGCGCTCAAACGCGGCAGCCGCCTGATAGACGAGCATGCCGAGACCGCCGAGCGCCCGCGCGCCACGCTCGCGCGCGGCCCGCATGGTCGCGGTTTCGGGCGGATTATAGACAATGTCCACGAGCAGACTCTCTGGGCTGAGCCCCGCCGGGTCGATCGGCATCTCGTCGGAACGCATGCCAACCGACGTCGCGTTGATCACGACGGTGGCCCGGTGCAGCGCGTTCCGAAGCCCGGGTGAAGCGAGATCCAGGGCGCGCGTGAAGGTCGTGGCGCCGGCGGGGCCAAGCTCGTTCAGAAGCTGCTCGGCACGCTGGCGGCTCCGGTTGGCGATGGTGAGGTCGCGCGCCCCGTCTTGCAGGGCGACGAGCGCGACCGCCCGGGCGGCGCCGCCCGCGCCGAGGATCAGGACCCGCTGGTCCTGCAAGCTAACCTCGGCCTCGTCGGCTAACGAGCGCCGGAAGCCAATCGCATCGGTGTTGGTTCCGACCAGCGTCGTTCCGCCCGTAGGGTCTCGCTGCACGATGACCGTGTTGACGGCACTGGTGAGCCTGGCATCGCCCTCGAGGGCGTCGACGAGCTGGGCGATTGCCTGCTTGTGGGGAACGGTGACGCTGAAACCCAGGACGTCGCCTCGACGCGTCTGGGCGACCCAGTCGGCCAACGCGTCGGGCGCCACCTCGGCCGCCTCATAGCGCGCATCGATCCCGCACGCCGCGAACGCCGCGTTGTGGATGTGGGGCGACAGCGAATGGCCGATCGGGGTACCGATGACGTACGCGAGCTGGGTCATTGCCGAACCATACCATCCGATCCTGTGGTGCGCCCGCGGGGGAGATGACGTCGGCACGGGCCATGAAACTGTTAGCTCGTTGAGACCCGCTCGAGGTCCCGCCAGAAACCTGGATACGAGATCGTTACGGAACCGGGTTGGAGCACCTGGACCGGCTCGAGGGAGACGAGCCCGGCGATTGCGAGCGCCATCGCCATTCGATGGTCCTTGTGGCTGTCGCCGGCGCCGCCCTTGATGGTGGGCGCGCCATGGATGACCATGCCGTCGGGGCGCTCGTCGATGCGGACCCCGAGGCTCGTGAGCTCCCGCGCGACGGCGGCGATGCGGTCGGACTCCTTGTAGCGAAGCTCGTGCGCGTCGGAGACAACTGTATCCCCTTCCGCGCACGCCGCGGCAACGGCCAGAATCGGCGCCTCGTCGATGAGGCGCGGAATCAGATCGCCGCCGAAGCTCACCCCGCGCAGCTGGGACGAGCGGGCCGTGATGTCCGCGACCTCCTCGCCGCCCTCGACCCGGCGATTCGCGACGGTGACATCGGCGCCCATCATCTCGAGCACGTCGAGGAACCCGGTCCGCCCCTCGCTCATGCCGATTCCCTCGATCGTGAGCTCGGCGTCCGGGTGGATGCAGGCGGCGATCACCCAGAACGCCGCGGCGGAGGTGTCGCCCGGCACCTGGATGTCGACGCTGTGGAGCTCCCGTCCCCCCTGGATCACGATGTCCAGCCCGTCGACGCTGATGTCCGCGCCCTGGGCGGCGAGCAGGCGCTCGGTGTGATCGCGGGAGGCCGCCGGCTCGCGCAGATGGGTCGTGCCCTTGGCGTATGCGCCGGCGAGCAGCAGGCAGGACTTCACCTGGGCGCTCGCGACGGGGAGCGGGTAGTCGATGCCTCTCAAGGCGCCGCCGCGAATGGCCATTGGCAGATAGTCGTCGTTCCCACGGGCGATCGCCGTGGCGCCCATCGCCCTGAGCGGGTCGATGACACGATCCATCGGCCGCGAGCGCAGCGAATCGTCGCCAGTAACGATCGTGAGGAACGGCTGGCCGGCGAGGATTCCGGCGAGCAGCCGCGTCGTCGTTCCAGAATTGCCCGCGTCGATCACGTCACCGGGCTCGTGGAGTCCCGCCGGGCCGGCTCCGTGGACCCGACACCCGAGAGGTCCGGTGTCCTCGACGGTCACGCCGAGCGCGCGCATGCAAGAGATCGAGGAGCGGATGTCGTCGCCAGGGCCGAGGTTTTCGACTCGGGCAGTGCCGGTCGCAATGGCGTTGTGCAGGATGGCGCGGTGGGAGATGGACTTGTCGCCCGGGACGCGGATATTGCCCCGCAGCGCGCGGGGGCGCGAGATCTGGTGGGCCTCCATGACAACTCACCCCCCACCCGCACTCCCCCACAAGGGGAGAGGGTGCCTTCGAACTAGACAGTCGCGGGGGTCATGACGGCCAGCGTGCGCCCGGTGGCGTTCACCACAACTTCGAGCGTCTTCATCATGTCCTCGAAGTTGGCTGGCGTCAGTGCCTGTGGGCCGTCCGACCAGGCGTGGTCCGGGTCGGGATGCACCTCGACGATGATGCCATCGGCACCGGCAGCCGCCGCGGCGAGGGCCATCGGCTTCACGAGGTACCACTTGCCCGTGCCGTGGCTGGGGTCCACGATGATCGGCAGGTGCGTGAGGCGGTGCATCATTGGGACGACAGCCAGGTCCAGTGTGTTGCGCATCATCGGCTCGAACGTCCGGATCCCGCGCTCGCACAGCATGACGTTCTTGTTGCCGCCGGCGAGGATGTACTCGCTCGCGAGGAGCCACTCCTCGATCGTCGATGCGTAGCCGCGCTTCAGCATGACCGGCTTGTTCGTCTGGCCGACGCGCCGTAGCAAGGGGAAGTTCTGCATGTTGCGCGTGCCGATCTGGAAGACGTCGGTGTACTCCTCAACGATGTCGACCTCGCCCGGCTCCATGATTTCGGTGATCACCGGCAGGCCGGTCAGCGCGCGCGCCTCGCCGAGCAGCGCCAGACCTTCGGGACCGAGCCCCTGGAAGCTGTAGGGTGACGTGCGCGGCTTGTATGCGCCGCCCCGAAGCAAGGTCGCCCCGCGATCCGCAACTGCCTGCGCAGTGCCGAGGATCTGGTCGCGGGTCTCCACAGAGCAGGGACCCGCCATGACGACGAACTTGTCGCCGCCGATCTTCACGCCGTTGACGTCGATGATGGTGTCCGTGGGCTTGAAGTCGCGGCTCGCCAGCTTGTACCCCTTGGAAATGCGGGTCGCGGACTCGACACCGTCCATGACCTCGAACATATCCGGGTACTCGGGCGGGAAGCCGGTCCCGATGACGCCAATCACGGTACGCTCGGCGCCATGGGAGACCTCGGCGCCCCAGCCGTCTTCCTCGAGGCGGCCGACCACATGTTTCACTTGCTCGGGGCTCGCTGATGGACTCATCACAATAATCACGACCTTTGCTCCTTTTCTCTCACAATCATCATGGAATGGATCCTCGAAACGTCGCCTCAGCAGGCAACAAAAAAGCAGAGGATCCATTCCTCTGCTTCCGCGGCACGTGGGCGATTGGGTTCAGCGTTCCTAACCCGCCGACACCTCCACGTGCCGCAGACTAAAGTAGAACGCGTAATAGCTGGACGCGATGTGCGGCAAACTTTCCACCTTGAAGACGATGGCGCAGTATAGCCTGGAAGACCGGATCGCGTCAAACACGAAAGAGTCACACGCGCCCCTGGCCCGCACGCCCCGACGAGCGCAAACGCTCCGCCTGGTTAGTGCACGGGCTCCAGAAGCGCGTCTTTCCCTCGCTCGCGGACGGCGGCCTCGCGCAGGATCGGGCTGTACTTGGCGGCCTGACCCGCCCGCCAGACCCTGCCGTCACGGTCGCCGAAGCGATACGACTTCTTCTCGACGGGTAGATAGATGCACTCGTTCTGGGCCGGGTCGCGAATGACGTTCATCGGGTCTTCGCCTGCCGCGGCCTTCGTCATGTTGTCCTCGAGAAGTTGGCGGTAGATGATGACACCCTGATCCGAGCGCCCGAGGTGTTCCTCCATCCGGTCGGCGATGTCCCCCTGCGTGTACCACATCGCCATATCCTGGCCGCTGTTGTTGTCGAGCAAGGACCATTGCGGCTCGCCGCGCTCGTCGAGCCCGGCGACGGGGACGTCGTAGAGTGGAATCTCCGTCTGGGGCTGGACGCTTGCTCCGCGGTCCTGATCGTACGTCGAGTACCACCAGTGGAGGGTGTGGGTATCGTCGACCGGAACGCGGATCTGGAATGCATTGAGGGTGCGGAGGATGTTCGGGAAGACGATGGGGTGGCCGATGCGCCAGTCTTCGTCCTCCTCTGTGCTGCCGGTCATGACCCGCCGTTTGGTGATGCCGTGCTCGAAAACCGTGAAACCGATCTTCTCGTGGCGAATCGGCCGATCGTCCATCTTGCCCTCACGAAAGGCGCGTCGTTTCAGGTCCGGGCGGCCCAGCTTCTCGAGAACGTAGTCCGAGAACGCCTCGTGCAGGTGCTCGACGTGGATCGGGTCGAGGGAGTTCTCCATGCATTGGAGCCAGTTGCACGGGATCACCGCGACGCCGATGTCGCGAACCACTCCGGGCATGGCGTAGACGTCCCAGCGCGGAACGAGCGGCGCCGGCAGCGGGCCCAGGTACGCGAAGATCAGGCCCGCGAGCTCCTCGACGGGGTAGGCCGCGATGGTTACGCGGTCTTTGAAGGTGCTATTCGGGTCCTCGGTTTGCTCGTAGGGCTGCTCGAGACAGCGGCCATCGGCCCCGAAGCGCCAGCCGTGATAGGCGCACCGCAAGCCCTCTGCTTCCGGGATGCCGAATACCATGCCCGCCCGCCGGTGCGGGCAGCGGTCGCCAACGAGTCCCAGCTTCCCAGACCGGTCGCGGTAGAGCACCAGGTCCTCGCCGAGCAGCCGCACCGGGCGAGTGCCCGGGCCGGGAAGGTGGCCCGTCGCCGCGATCGGATGCCAGTAGCGTCGGAGCAGCTCGCCCATCGGCGTGCCGCGGCCGACCTGCGCTAGCCGCTCGTTCTCTTCCTTGGTGAGCATGGGGCCTCCTTGATCCGGAACGAAGGGTGAGTTTAGTTGGCCCTAGAGTAGTGGGCCGGTGCAGGTAGGTCCAGTGTTCCCCCTCCCCCATAAGTGGGGAGGGGATTCGTTTGGTAGTGGCGGACGTGACCCCAGAAAGGGAGAAGGGATCGGATCTAGTGATGATGGTCGTGGGCAGCGCCGTCATGGTGGTGATGCTCGTGGTCATCGTGGTCGTGTTCCTGGTGGTGGTGCGGGCCCTGATGGACGTGGCTGTGCGAGTAGCCCTCATGATTGTGGTGGCTCTCCTGATGCTCCGATGGGAACAGCAGCGACTTCACCGTGACCGGTAGCACCTCGGACGTGCCGACTGGCCGTCCGATGTCGACGTACTCGAGATCGCCCACGTCGATTCCGTCGATCGCCACCACTTCGCGCCGGAAGCCGAGCTCCTCCTTCAGGATCCCGCCAAGGGACTTCGCGACGTCGACGTTCAGAACCAGAAAGAGCGGGTCGTCCTGGCCCTTGGCCGCGTTGGCCACGGTCGCGACACCCTCGGCGACACGGCGCAGCGTCTGGTAGTTCTGCTGGCCCTGGAGCGAGATCGCGATGGCCAGGCCCGGGATCAGCTCGTCCAGATCGAACTTCGCGAGCGCCGTTTTGAACGCTGCGTCGACGGGCTCATGGTCCTCGATCAACGGCCGCACGACCTGGAGGCCGAAGGCGGGCAGCGCATCGACGCTCGATATGTAGCTCGTCGTGCCGCTGGCTTGCATCGTGTACTCGCCCGCGCCGATGACCGTCGCGCGGATACCTTCGGCGGGCTCACGGAGGAGGTCCTTGCGGGAATGCTTGGCAAACTCCTCCCGGATACTCTGGCCGAAATATGGGCCTAAATCACCGAACGTCTGCTTCTCATGGTCGTAGACGTACTCCGATACGCCGCCGGAAAAGATGATGTGGTCGATGCCGTCGAGGTTCGTATAGCCGACGAGCTTGTCCGTGATCATGAGATCTTCGGTGAGCTGGGTGAATGGGCGATTGAGCGCCACGTCCATGAGCACCCGAGCCTCGACGGCGGCGAAGCGCTCACGGTCCTCGACGCTGATCGGCTTGCCGAGCGCGACCGTGCCGCCGGCTTCCTTCATGATGGGATAAGCGGGATCCTCGACGCGCGTCACGATGCCGTTGTCGTCGTATGCGATAAGCCGGGCCCCGATGTTAACCGCCGCGGTCTGGGTCACCACACCGTCGCGAATGACCGAGAGCTTGGTTGTGCCGCCGCCCACGTCGATGTTCAGCACGACGGCGTTGTCCGCCTTGGAGAGCGCAACCGCGCCGCAGCCATGGGCCGCAAGTACGGCCTCGTGGTTCGGTCCAGCGGACGCGCAGATGAACTTCCCGGACTCCCGGGCGAAGAACTCCGCGATCGGTCGGGCGTTTTCCTTCTTGAGTGCTTCGCCGGTGATGACGACGGCGCCCGTGTCGACATCCTTCGCCTCGAAGCCTGCCGCCTTGTAGTTGTCTTGAATGAAGGCGGTGATCTTGTCGGTATCGATCATGGTCCCTTCAAGGTAGGGGGTAAGCATGATCGGCGACCGATACAGCATCTGCCTTTCCGTCACGCGGAACCGGCCCGAAAAGGCCGCGCCCTCGCGTCGAAGCGTTAGTTTGGAAAACATGAGGTGGGAGGTTGACGACCCGATATCGATCCCCACGCTTCGCAGGGTGAACATTTCCAGGCCTTCGATATCCTCGGCGATCATCTCGGCGCCGGGCGCGAAGTCATGGTCGTGGTCGAAACCGGGAATATCGTGGCCGTCGCTCATCGTGGCATCCTCATATCGGTAGGTTCCTTTTTCGTGCGTGCGGTGGATTGCGGGTCGTGGCGTGCTCAGTGTACGGCCATTCGCTAACCAGGGTTTTGACGAACCAGCCGTGTGTAAAAAGTCTACTTCTGTCGCACTTTTGTAACGATGGGCCTGAAAAACGCCGCGCTATACTCGCGCTAGGTCCGCTTCGAGGCCGCACGAAAAGACGAACGTCGAACGGTCGCAGGTTCGCGCCCGCTTTCGCCACCGCTGAAGAATCGGCCCCGTTATATCTCAACGCGAGGTGGCAGCGTGAGCTACGAGGACAAGACTCTTACCTGTCGAGAGTGCAGCCAGCCATTTGCTTTCACCGCCGGCGAGCAGGAATTCTACGCTTCGCACGGCCTCGTCAACGAGCCGGGGCGCTGCCCGGAATGCCGTTCTGCCCGCCGCGCCTCGCAAAACGGCGGCTACGGCGCGCCGCGCTCCGCTTACCCGCCCCGCGAGCGAGAGATGTTCACCGCGGTGTGCAGCAATTGCGGGCAGGAGGCCCAGGTTCCGTTCCAGCCGCGGGCAGAGCGGCCCGTCTATTGCTTGGACTGCTTCCAGCAGGTCCGCCCGGCGCGGCCAGCGTATCGCTGAGTACGCCGACCATCGCAATCTCGTACTCGCCCAATTTCGTACTCATGATGAAGTCGGCGACGGGGGGAGCCCCGTCGCCGACTTCTGCAATGGGGCCCGGATCCAGCAAGCACGACCGTGCGTATAGCGCATACTATCAAGCAGTGGGGCGACCACACCTCACCTGAATTTTCGCTGGAGGTGGCGATGCCAAAGTCAGATGCGATCGAAGTCAGCGGCGTGATTACCGATTCTTTGCGAGATGGCCAGTTCCGGGTGCATCTCGATACCGGCCAGGATGTGCTGGCCTATACCTCGGGTAAGATGCGGAAGTTCCACATCCGCATGGCCCTCGGCGACCGAGTCAAGGTTGAGCTAAGCCCGTACGACCTGACGCGGGGTCGGATCACGTACCGCCAGGGTGCGCCGGTCGTGAACCCCGATGCGCCAGCGCCCGAACCGGTGCGACGGCCCGGCGGCCGCTAGCCCAATTTGTCTGAGCGAAGCGAAGGATCCGGCCCCACGGGGTCATCCGCAAGCCACGGATCTGCCACGCGCTAGTCGCCCCGCGATAGCACCGCCATGAAGGCTTCCTGGGGTAGCTCGACGTTCCCCACTCGCTTCATGCGCTTTTTTCCCTCAGCCTGCTTATCCAAGAGCTTGCGCTTTCGCGAGATGTCTCCGCCGTAGCACTTAGCAAGCACGTCTTTCCGCATGGCACGGACGGTCTCCCGGGCGATGACCTTGGACCCTACGGCTGCTTGAATCGGCACGTCGAAGAGCTGACGTGGAATCAGCTTTCGGAGCTGCTCCGTCAGCGAGCGGCCCCGCATCTGCGCCCGCTCCGCGTGGATGATCGTGGAGAGCGCGTCGATGGGCTCTCCGTTCACCAGGATCTCCAGCTTCACGAGATCGGACGGCCGATCATCGACATGGTGATAGTCCAGTGATGCATAGCCCTGGGTGTTGGACTTGAGCTGGTCGTGGAAATCGACGATGAGCTCGGCGAGCGGCATCTCGTACTGCAGCAGGACGCGCTGCTCGTCGAGGTACTCCATCTTCCGGTAGGTACCGCGGCGATTCCGCACCAGCTCCATGATGACGCCGATAAAGCGGCTGGGAGACACGACGTCCAGCTCAACCCAGGGCTCGAGCACCGCCGCGATGTGGTTTGGCGGCGGCAGCCTTGCCGGATTGTCGACCAGGAGCTCCTCGCCTGACGTCGTTTGGACCCGGTACTCGACGCTCGGCGCTGTAACGAGGAGCTCGAGCCCGTACTCGCGCTCGAGCCGCTCGCGGACGATCTCCATGTGGAGCATGCCCAGGAAGCCGCAGCGGTAGCCAAAGCCGAGCGCCACTGAGCTCTCTGGCTCGTACGTGATCGCGGCGTCGTTCAGGCGGAAACGCTCGAGCGCGGAGCGGAGCTCAGGATAATCGTCCGTCGCGACTGGATAGAGCCCGGCGAAGACCATTGGCTTGACCGGCCGATAGCCCGGCAACGGCTCGGTTGCTGGATTCGTTGCGGACGTGATCGTGTCGCCCACGCGCACGTCGCGGACGTCCTTCAATCCGGTTGCGATGTACCCCACTTCACCGGTGTCGAGGGCGTCTAGCACCTGCATGGTCGGGCGAAAGATCCCGACCTCGAGCGCTTCGATGCTCGTGGCTGTAATCATCATGCGCAGCCGCTCGGTCGCACGAACGGCGCCATCCATGACCCGCACGTGCGCCACCACGCCCTTGTACGCGTCGTAATGGCTGTCGAAGACGAGCGCCCGGAGCGGCTGGTCGGGATCGCCGCGGGGCGGCGGGACGCGCTGCACGATCGCTTCGAGCACATCCGGGACGCCGGTTCCATCCTTTGCTGAGATTCGGATGATGTCGTCGCTGGGCAGCCCGATCACCTTCTCGATCTCGCGAGAGACGATATCCGGCTCGGCGTTCGGCAAGTCGATCTTGTTGAGCACGGGGACGAGGGTCAGGTCGTGTTCGAACGCCAGGTACACGTTGGCGAGCGTCTGGGCCTCGATGCCTTGCGCAGCATCGACGACGAGCAGTGCCCCCTCGCAGGCCAGGAGGCTGCGCGAGACCTCGTAGCTGAAGTCAACGTGGCCTGGGGTATCGATCAGGTTGAGTTGGTACTCTTCGCCATCATTGGCCGTGTACAGCATGCGTACGGACTTGAGCTTGATCGTGATGCCGCGCTCGCGCTCCAGGTCCATGGCGTCCAGAACCTGGGCGGACATATCGCGATGGGCAATCGTGCCGGTCAGCTCGAGCAGGCGGTCAGCCAGCGTGGACTTGCCGTGGTCGATGTGAGCGATGATGCAGAAGTTACGAATACGATCTAGGGTCACATTGCCTCATTGCGAAAGCGCATGGGAAGTCAATCTATTCTACCCGAGCGGTTCGGACGGACCCTCGCGCGGCTCGCGGGTCGAAACGGGCCGTATATTCCGTATACTGACGCCAACAATGCCCGCCACCGAGCGGCCAGGAGGAACCATTGGCCAACACCAAGTCGGCGCTGAAGGCGCGCCGCGTTTCTGAGCGCCGCCACGAGCGCAACCGTGCGGTCAGGTCCGCGCTGCGAACATTTGTGAAGAAGGCGCGCGTGAGCGCCACGGGTACAGTCGCGGCAGATGCCGTGGAGTCGATCAAGGATGCTGCGAAGCATCTCGATCAAGCGGCGAGCAAGGGGATCATCCACCCGAACCAGGCTGCTCGACGCAAGAGCCGGCTGATGCATCAGCTCGCGCTGGCCCAGGCCGGCACGGCCGCGGCGGCGCCGGCGAAGCGCACCCGAAAGGCTGCGCCGAAATCCGGCGCGGCGAAACCGACCACCCGAACGCGAACGACACGCGCGAAGGCCTAGCCGAAGCACTAGGGGCGGGCTCACCAGCTAGGTTGAGCGGCTAGCTGGCCGTCATTGGTGGCTAGCGTTCGCTGCCTCCGGTCGATTCGCATGTCCGCAGGGGTTGACGCACACTCCCTCAACTCGCTATGATGCGAGAACAGATGTTCCGAACACGAGTACGGGGGCAGCATGCGGACGCTGAGCGATCGACAGCAGCGGATTCTGCGCTTCATCCGGCAGTACATGAGCGAGCATGGACGACCGCCAACGGTCCGCGAAATTGGCAGCGCGGTTGGGATTAGCTCCACATCGGTTGTGGACTACAACCTGCGCCTGCTGGAGCGCGACGGCCAACTCCGCCGGGAGCGCGAGCTCTCGCGCGGCATCGCCCTCGCCGGTCAGCCTCACGGCTCATCGATACCGGTTATGGGCCTCATCGCGGCGGGCCAGCCGATCGAGGCAGTGGTCGACGCTGAGGATAGCGTGGAGGTGCCCCAGCGCCTCGTCGACCAGGGTTGCTATGCCCTGCGCGTCAAGGGAAAGTCGATGATCGAGGACCACATCGACGATGGCGATGTGGTCGTGATCAAACCGCAGGACACGGCACAGGACGGCGAGATCGTGGTCGCGCTGATCACCGGTGGCGCCTCCACCGAGGGTGAAGCGACCCTGAAGCGCCTCTATCGTGAGGGGAGCCGGATCCGCCTGCAGCCCGCGAACGCTGAGATGGACCCGATCTACGTGGATGCGAGCGACCTCCGCGTGCAGGGCAAGGTCGTCTCGGTGATCCGTTCAATCATGTGACCTGCTTCATCTGCGCTGCTTTCCACCCGTGAATTCTTACGGACCGTTAGCAGTGCGATAACAGCCCGGGGACGGGCGAGCATTACGATGAATGGGTGTCGTCCCTGAGGCGCAACCGGCGCCGGGCTGGTTGCGCGGGGCCAGGATTCGATCGGCCGCGATTATGTGCCGCTCGGGTCCTGGCCCCTTCGTTTTGTCAGGCCGCCTCGTTCGTCGGCCCAATGCCGACGATCTCCGCAATGGCAAGCTCGATCGCGAGGTCCGGGTCGCGCCGGCCAGTCTTGATCGCCAGGTCAGCGTCATGGAGGGCGAGATAGGCGCGCTCGAGGTCTGACGCGGATATGGCCGCGGCCTGCCGCTCGAGCTTCTGGAGCAGGTACGGGCTGGAGCTGAGTCCGTACGTCGGCGCGTGACGCGCGAGCTGCTGGCCAGACGTGCGCAGCTCCTTGACGATGAGCAGCCGGCGCACGAGCCCCGCCGCCTGGGCGAGGAGTTCGGCGGGGTCGTCGCCGTGGTTGAGGCGCGCGCGGGTCGCGGAGAGCGCCGTGGCCGGGCGCCGTTCAGCGATGGCGTCCTGAAACTCAAAGATGCTTGGTGCCGTGCCAGCGACGAGTGTCCGCACGTCCGGGACGTCGATTGTCGCGCCCTGGTCCACGTACGTCGCGAGCTTCTCGATCTCACGGTCCAACGCGCGAAGCTCGGAGCCTGCCTGGTGGGCGAGATCGCGGGCTGCCTGAGGCGTGATGCGGGCGCCGCACTTCTTGGCGCGCTCGACGATCCAACCGGGAACGGCATCGTCCCGAATTGGCGCGAACTCGCGCTTCACGGCGTCGGGCCGCGCTGCCTCCAGGGGCTTCACGGTCGCTGGATCGTCTTCGACCAGCACCAGGTGGGTCGTCTCGGGAAGCTGCGGGACGTAGCGGACGAGCTCGTCCACGGGTGTTGTGGGCTGCTCGTCCGGGGCTTTCTTGGCTGCGCTCGCGCGGCCCCGCCCCCGTCCGCGCGAGCCCGCCGGGGCGGCGCCTCGGGCGATGACCATACGCTTCTCGCAAAGGAAGGGCATGGCGTCGCAGGCCGCGACGACATCGCGGATCGGCGTGTTCGGGCCAAACTCATCGAGGTTATGCTCGCCCGCGGGGAGGCGGCGCATGAGCGCCTTGAGCTGGCCGATGAACTCTTCGCGAAGGAACTCGTTCTTGCCGACGGCGAGGTACAGCACGATACGCGGCTAGGCGGAGGTCGTTGCCTCCGAGCCAGACTGTTTCATGCGCAGGTTGCCGTCGAAGAACGCGCCTTCCTGCATCACCAGCGTGCCGGCGTTGATCGTGCCAGTCACGCGGCCCGACGGGCGGATCTCGACCCGGCCGGTGCAATTCAGCTCGCCATTCACCTCGCCGGCCACTGTAATCGTGGCGGCGGTGACCTTGGCTTCTACCTTCGCGTTCTCTTCGACGTACACAGACTTCTGGCACTCGATCTCGCCCTGAGCCGAGCCCTTCACGCGGATGCTGTGCTCCGAGCGGTAGGTGCCGTTGAAGGACGCGTGCTCGCCGATCATGCTCTCGACGTCATCGTACGCATCCACCGCCGTCGCGCGGGTGGGCACAGTCGTCACGGACGGTCGCGGCGCCACTGAGTAGTTGCTGTCGGCGGACGCTGGCCGAATGGATGGGCTCGAGACTGGCGGTGCGGCGGTCGCGACCTCCGCTGCAGTCTCGCCAGCGGCGACCCCATTGGTTTCAGCCACGTCCTCACCTTCCCGCGCCGGCTCGTCGCCCTTGGCGCCCTCTTTCCCAGTGAACGCTTTGGAGAAGCGAGTCCATTCCGACTCTTCACTTCGCTTGTTAAACATCGGTTACCTCCATGAGCTCGCCTCCCGTTCGAGCGAGTATAGCCCAGTGCCATAGGGGCAGCAACGACACAAAGTCATCGCAATGACGCCGGCAACGGCTCGATTTACGCACCGCCCCGGCCGTTTTCAGTCGTCCGTCAGCGATACGGAACCCTCCGGCGGGACGATGACGATCCACGCTGGACCCGCATTGAGCCGGAGGGGCGCCCCTTTCGCGTCGCGGTACTCCGTCGGCGCGGTGAGGGACGCCTTTGACCAGGTGCCGTCGACGGCGATCCCGTCGAGCAGGGCAATGACCCGGCCTTTGCCGACCTGGGCGAAGTCGAGCCGGCCTTCGCGGTCGTAGGGGATAGGCCACGATTCGACGGTCTGGATGAGGACGTTGGTCGCTCGGAGCTGTTCGCCGCTGAGTGCGTCGGTATGGGGCGAACCATCCATCCAGCGGGTGTATTCGTTCCAGTACGGGTCGTAGATCCACTCGGCCACGTATGCCCATGAGCCAAATTTGATCGTGGCATGGGTAGCGGGGTGTCCGTCGAGGCGAGTCGCGGCGCGCTTGAATTGCAGGCCGCCGAAGGAGCCGCTGTTCACGGCGCGTCGTTGCTCGAGGGTGGACTTGATATTCGTCAGGTTGGCGAACAGATTGTGGGGCGCGAGCCGCGCGGGTGACCGCCAGAAGCCGGGGTCGCCCCGAATCTCATCCAGGCTGGCGGCGTGCAACGATTGGAGGGCTTCGTAGCCCAGGGGGCTGGCCCCAACGTGGATGATTGGCGCGTTGTACTCCTGCGCCCAGTTGACGTAATAGTGGCGCGCTGAACGCACCGGGCCGACGACCTCGGGCTCATGCCCCGCGTAAAGCGCCAGAAACCGCGTGATTCCGCCCTCCGCCAGCGCCTCATAGACGATGCTTGCTTGATCGAGGCCGGTCTGCGGTCGAGCTTGTTCCTGGTTCTCGATCATCACCGCGAAGATCTCGAACGGCTCTTTCGCCGGATCCGGCCAGGGCTGCTGCAGGGCGAGGTCGACGACGCGCGACTCGGCCGGCCGGAGTGCAAGGCGTCGCTCCCAGACGCGGTAGCCGTCCGCCTCGACCCGGACCAGATGCTCGCCCGGGTCGAGGGTCACCTCGAGCGGCGAGTAGCCTCGGGCTTGATCGTCGATCCAGACTGTCGCGCTGCCGCCCGCGGAGACAACGGCGAGCCGGGTCGGTAGCGCGGTCAACGTGATTCGTTCGCTCGTGGTGCGACCGGCAGCGATCTCGGTCTGACCGTCCCAGCGCTCATGCTCGGCGGTCATCACGGTCAGGCGGTGCCACCCCGGGGCGAGGTCCTCGACGACGAGTGGCGTGACGCCGGCATCCTGGTCGTCGAGCCGGACCGTCGCGCCCGCTGGGCTGGAGTCGAGGTCCAGGCGGCCAGGCATGGGGGCGAGCTGGGCCAGAATCCGCGTCGTGCCGCCGGGCTGAAGCTGGGCGGTGCCGGTCCACGGTTGATAGCCTGGTGCTTCCACGCGGAGATTCCAGGTCAGGGGTCCCCACCCGTAATGGAACGCCGCTGCCCGGGCGACGAGCTGGTCGTTGACGAAGACGGATGCGTCCGGGGGGTCGGTCTCGACCGCGAGGGCGGTCGACGCCAGGAGCCAGGCAAGCGCTAGCGCAAATCCCGCGGCCACCGCGATCACGCCTGTCAGAAGCCAGATCGCGGGTGCGCGGCTGAGGGGCACGTCGAAGCGCGCGGTGCTGCCTCGCTCGATGGGGATATCCATGTTTCAGACCTCCCCGCCGGTCGGTTGCGTGCGCCCCATGGCGCGAGCGTCGAGGCAGATTTCCAAGGTGACGATTTGTAACAGCGCAGGTGCCAGAAGACAAAACGGGGCCGTGCCTGAAGAGGCGCGCCGGAATCACAGAGGGCTCTCAATTAGACGTAATAACAGGCCGGATGGTGCCTTGACGGAGCGGAGGGGGGCATTTATTATTAAGTCACTCAACTTACTCAACAATTCAGGAGCGTGCATGGCCGCCGTGGCGCCGATTGCCCCAGTCTCCAATTTGAGCCCGCATTTGCAGCGCCTCGAGGACCAGAGCGTCTATGTGCTGCGCGAGGCGTACAAGCATTTCGACAACCTCTGTATGCTCTGGTCCATGGGCAAGGACTCCACCGTCCTGCTCTGGCTGGCGCGCAAGGCGTTCTTCGGGCACGTTCCGTTCCCACTCGTCCACATCGACACGAGCTACAAGATCCCGGCGATGATCGAGTACCGGGACCGGTTCGCGAAGGAGTGGGGGCTGAATCTGCTGATCGGCCAGAACAAGGGAGCGCTGGCCGACGGCATGAATCACACGGTGGGCCGCGTGATTTGCTGCACGGCGCTCAAGACCAACGGGCTGAAGCAGTTTCTGGCGGAGCAAGACTTTACCGCCGTCATTTTGGGCATCCGCGCTGACGAGGAGAGCACTCGCGCCAAAGAGCGCTACTTCTCTCCGCGGGATAAGCATGGCGAGTGGGACTTTCGCGATCAGCCGCCGGAGCTGTGGGACCAGTTCAAGACGAGCTTTCCGGAAGGGACCCATATCCGCGTCCACCCGCTGTTGGACTGGCGCGAGATCGACATCTGGGAATACGTCGGAGCCGAGAACATCCCGATGATCGACCTCTACTTCGACCGGGGTGACGGCACGCGCTACCGCAGCCTGGGCTGTGCGCCATGCACCTTCCCGATTCGCTCGACCGCCAAATCCGTCGCGGAGATCGTCGCTGAGCTGCGCGAGAGCACCGTCGCGGAGCGAGCCGGTCGTGCCCAGGACGAGGGTCGTGGCATGGAGCTCCTCCGCAAAGACGGGTATATGTAGGTGGTGGCGCCCGCAGCCGGCGAGGCAACCGATCAGCTCAGCATCGTCACCGTCGGCCACGTCGACCATGGCAAGTCCACCCTGCTCGGGCGGCTCTACGCGGATACAGGCTCCCTGCCGGATGGCAAGCTGGAGAAGGTCCAGGCCGTCTGTCGCCAGCAGGGCAAGGAGTTCGAGTACGCATTCCTTTTTGATGCCTTCCTCGAAGAGCAGGAGCAAGGCATCACGATCGACACCGCGCGCACGTTCTTTCGGTGGGGCCACCGCGAGTACATCATCATCGACGCGCCGGGGCACAAAGAATTTCTGAAGAACATGATCTCCGGTGCCGCCCGCGCGGAGGCGGCGCTGCTGGTCATCGATGCCCACGAGGGCGTGCAGGAGCAGTCGCGGCGCCATGGGCACCTGCTCTCGCTCCTCGGCGTGCACCAGGTGAGCGTCATTGTGAACAAGATGGACCTGATGGGGTACGACCAGGCCACGTTTGCGGACATCGAGTCGGAATATCGCGACTTTCTTGGCACGCTCGGGGTGAGCCCGGAGCGGTTCATCCCGGTGAGCGCGAAGCTTGGCGACAACGTCGCCGACGTGAGCGGGAACATGCCGTGGTACAGCGGCCCGACGGTGCTGGACCAGCTCGGGCTCTTCGCCAAGCCGCCGACGACCGAAGCCCAGCCACTCCGGTTCCCGATTCAGGACGTCTACAAGTTCGACGAGCGCCGCATTCTCTCCGGCCGCATCGAAGCTGGTCGGGTGGCGATTGGCGATCGGCTCGTCTTCTCTCCATCGCACAAGTCCGCTTTTGTGAAGTCGATCGAGGGCTTCAATGTAAGTCCCGCGACGACAGTGGCGAGGGCCGGACGCTCGGTCGGCGTCACCCTGGACGAGCAGATCTTTGTCGAGCGCGGTGAAGTCGCCTCGGTGGAGATGACGACACCCCTGGTCGCGACGTCCCTCCGCTGCAACGTCTTCTGGATGGGGACGCGGCCGCTGGAGATGGGTCGGCGATACCTCCTCCGCCTCGCCACGCGCGAGGTGGCCTGTGAGGTGGCGGAGATCCACGGGATCATTGACGCCTCCGATCTCGAAGCGCGCGGCAAACAGCGGCAGGTCGCGAAGAACGAAGTCGCCGAGCTTACGCTCCAGACCCGCTACCCGATCGCGTGCGACCGGTATCGGGATTTTCAGGCCACCGGTCGCTTCGTGATCGTCGACGAGTACGACGTAGCGGGTGGTGGCATCATCACCGAAGTCGTTCGCGATGAGCATACGACGCTCCTCGAGCAGGCGCGCGAGCGCGACCTCGGCTGGCTCACCGGCGACGTCACCCCCGACGAGCGAGCGATCAACTACGGCCATCGTCCAGCACTCGTGCTGCTCACCGGCGATGCGAATGCCGCCTCCTTGCTCGCCCGGCGCATCGAGCGCGGGCTGGTGTCCGATGGCCGCCACACCTATCTGCTCGAGAGCGAAAACCTGCGGCGAGGGGTGGAGGCGGACCTCGTCGCCTCCGCGGGCGAAGAAATTGCGCGGCGGTTCGGCGAGGTAGCCCGCCTTCTTCTGGACACCGGCCTGATCGTCGTCAGCACGACGAGTGCCTTCCGCACCCTCGACACCGAGGCGATCATGGCGCTCGTCCATCCCTCACCCGTCGTGGCGGTCCATCTCGGCCGCGAAAACACGCGCGATGCACGCGACGCCGACCTCGTGTTCGCCGCCGACGGTGACGTCGAGGAACTGGGCACGCAGGTGGAGCGCGCGCTCCGTGAGCGAGGCATCCTTACCCACGAGCCCACGGGCCGCTCGATGACGCCGTACACCAATTACGCGATTTAGCCCTGATTCAGCCGCAATGGGAGAGGCCTCGAAACCGCCTCCCTCGTTGCGGGGGCCCCGTAACCGCCTCCCCCCTTGTGGGGGAGGCCGGCGAGCGAAGCGAGCCGGGTGGGGGGCGGGCCCTCAGCTCTTCAAATCTGACCCCGCATGACGATCGGCTTGCCGGCCGCGTCGTAAGCGACGTGGATACCGCACTCTTTCGCGGCGGCGTCCTGTTCCCACCACCAGCGGCCGGCGCGAGGGTCCTCGCCCGGCGCCACGGCGCGGGTGCACGGGGCGCAGCCGATGCTCGGAAAACCCTGATCGTGGAGCCCGTTGTAGGGGACATCGTGCGCTCGGATGTAGGTCCAGACCTGGTCGCTCGACCAGGTGGCGATCGGGTTGATCTTCACGATACCGGGATGGGCGATGTCCATCTCGATCAGCGCTGTGTCGGTTCGCGTTGCGGCCTGATCGGCGCGCAGCCCCGTGATCCAGGCATCGAGCTCGCCGAGCATTCGGTCGAGCGGGACCACCTTCCGGATTTGGCAGCACAGCTTGCGGTTCTCAACGCTCTGGTAGAACGCGTTGTACCCATGCTCCTTGACCATGGTGTCGATTGCTGCGAGCTCGGGGTAGAGGATCTCGATCTCCGTCCCGTAGCGGGCGCGGATTCGATCGATGACGTCGTAGGTCTCGGTATGAAGGCGCAGCGTGTCGAGGGTGAAGACCCGCGCCGCCGGATCGAGGCGCGCGAGCATGTCGATGAGCACGACGTCCTCCGCACCAAAGCTCGAGGCCATCGCGATCCGGCGCCCGTATCGATCGAGTGCCCAGCGAAGCAGCGCCTCGGGGCCAGCCTGGGTGAAGCGCCGGTTCAGCTCCGCAATTTCGTCGGACGTCAAACCGGCCACCTCGCTGCTCATCGCTCCACCACCTTCACGGGACCTCGATAATTGCTGACAAAGTCAACTGAATTACTCAGGAATTTTATGGGCCGAACGGAGCCGCGGTCAAGTTTGCCATTTGGCCAGGCACGGACCTGGCGGGTCGTGCCTCACGGGCCGCCCCGGACTTGCTAGGCTAGCGCGAATGCCCGACCAAGGAGGGTCCAATGGCCGTTGTCTCGGATGATCCGCGCCTGGTGGAGCTGACTGCGCTGCTGGACACTGGGGTGCGACGCCGACCGACTCCCGAACAGGTGCTCGACCGACTCAGCGGAGTGGATTTGCTGCGAGCGCTCCCGCCAGATGAGGTGCACGAGCTCATTCCATTCGTCGTGGACGTCGAGGTGCCAGTCGGCGAGGCTGTGGTGACGCAGGGGGATCAGGGGGACGCCCTGTACATCATCGAGCATGGCCGAGCGCGGGTCGCCCTCGCGAACGGGACCGAGATCGCCCACATCGGTGCGGGTGACGTTTTTGGGGAGATGGCGCTCCTTACGGGCGAGCCCCGGGCCGCGTCGGTGATCGCCGAGAGCAATCTGACTGTCTGGCGGCTCCGGCGAGACGACTTCGAACGGATCGTCAAGACGTCGCCGGCGTTCGAGCAGGCACTGCAGGAGGCCGCGGAGCGCCATCGCGCGGGATTGCCACTGACGTCGGGGGACGCCGCGGTCCGGCGTGCCTGGCTCGGCGCGGCGCTGCGCTCACTCGCTGTCGGTGGACTGACCATGTCCGGCTTTCGCGCGGCGGAGGAGCGTGTCACCGCGGCGATCCAGCGCAAGCGCGCTGCGCGCGACGTGAACCGCATCCATGACGAGTCCATGACGTTCGGGCAGCGAGTCGCCGACCGCGTCGCCAACACGATGGGGAGCTGGCCCTTCATCATCGTCCAGTCGACGATTCTCGCGGCCTGGGTCGTCCTGAACGTGACGGAGCTCGTGTTCAAGACCTGGGATCCGTACCCCTTCATCTTGATGAACCTGCTCTTGAGCTTGCAGGCTGCCTACGCCGCGCCGGTGATCATGATGAGCCAGAACCGCCAGGCAGCGAAGGATCGGCTCGCGTCCGAGCTGGACCTGCGCACGAACCTCCACGCGGAGACGTTGATCGAAGAGCTTCACGCCCGGATGGAGGACTTGCGCCTCCGGCAATGGAACGAGCTGATGGAGCTGCAGGAACGACAGATCGAAGCGCTGCAGGACCTGCTGCGGGGCCGTGCGGCGGCCGGCTCCGCGACCGGCCCTGACGCGGAGAAGCCGGCCTGAATTTCACGCGAGGTCCCTGGGGCTGGTAACCTCCCGTACGCTACGCCACCCGCAAACGGAGGAGCTTTGACGACAGAATCGGAGCTGCGAGAAAAGGTTGCCCAGTCCTGCCGCATCCTGGCTCAGCACGGCCTGGTAAAGGGCTCGACAGGTCACGTCAGCGTGCGTGTGCCGGGCCGCGACGAGATCATGGTGCGCGGGCGCCCCAAGGTGGATCGGGGCCTCCGCTTCGCCGAAGCGGAGAGCATCATCAACGTCGATTTGGAGGGGCGAACCGTCGGCGACACCCGCGACGTAAAGCGGGTGGGAGAGATCTTCATCCACACTGAGCTCTACAAGAAGCGGCCCGAGATCAACGCGGTCATCCACGCCCACCCGCCCGGCGTGCTCCTCTGTACGATGACCGGGCTCAAGCTGCGTCCGATCTTCGGCGGCTACGAGCCACCAGGCATGAAGATGGCGATCGATGGGCTGCCGCTCTTCGAGCGCACCATCACCCTCCACACGCTGGAGGAGACGCTCCCCTTCATCGACATCATGGGCAATCAGGACGTCTGCCTGATGCGAGCCCACGGCATCGCGGTTGCGGGTCGCAGCGTCGAGGACGCGACCCATAAGGCGATCGTGCTCGAGTCGCTGGCACGGCTGAACTACCTGGCAGCCCTCCGCGGCGTGGAGATTCCTGAGGTGCCCCAGGAGGACCGCGACGTGTGGGCAGAGCGCGCGAAGGACACCACCCGGCCTGCCGCTCGGGAGGACGACTCCAACTGGCCGTACTACCTCGCACTTCTCGAGGAGGGCACGCTCCAGGTTAGCGACATAGGTCTCGGGATCGGCTAGCGCTCCGAAACGATGAGCCATTGATGCGCCTTATGGACGCTTGCGGCGAGTTGCCAGGGCTGTAGAGCCTCCCCACCTGGAACTCAGAGCGATGCGAGGCGGGCAATATAATCGCGCAGTGCGGGTGCACCCAGTGTGGAGGCGAAATGGCGGAACTACGTGTGGGGATGGCCGGCCTGGGGGTCGTGTCGCGGTCGATCCTGCCATCGATTCTCAAGGTGCCGGACGCTCGGCTGACCGCGGTTGCGGACATTCGGCCGGAGGCGCGCGAGGCGGCGGCCTCGAAATATGGTGTGGAGACGTTTGACGAAGTCGCGGCACTCTGCGCAAGTCCAAACGTCGACGTCGTCTGGATTGCGACGCCGAACAACTTTCACGCGGAGCACGCGACGATCGCCGCCGAAAATGGCAAGCACGTCATCTGCGAGAAGCCCATGGCCCTGAACCTCGAGCAGTGCCAGGCGATGATCGCAGCCGTCGACCGGAACGGTGTGCGCTACGTGCAGGGCCACTCCAAGATCTTCAATGCGCCGGTCCGCCGCATGCGCGAGCTGGTCTCGAGTGGCGATCTGGGCAGCTTGATCCAAGTCAACAACTGGTACTACAAGCCGTGGCTTTCGGCGCCGCGCATCGCGACCGAGGTCGATAGCGAGTACGGCGGCGGGGTTCTCTACCGCCAGGGGCCGCACCAGACGGACGTCGTGCGCTGCCTGGGCGGCGGCATCGTCAAGACGGTGCGCGGCGTGGCGGGCCGCTTCCACCCGGCGTTCCCTGACACCGAGGGCAACTACACGGCGTTCCTCGAGTTCGACAACGGCGCCGCGGCGACGATGGTCTTCAACGGTTACGGCTACTTCGACTCGCGCGAGCTCGTCTGGGGTATCGGCGAGGGCGGCGAGCAGGTGGACACGGCGGAGGCCTGGCAACCCCGTCGCAACGCACCGGTTGCGGCTGCGGAGAAGTACGCGATGGCTCGCCCCGAGGACGATCCCAACCGGGAGCTCCGCCACCAGCCATTTTACGGGCTGACGATCGCGAGCTGTGAGCGCGGCGACATCCGGCAGTTTCCCGACGGGCTCTACCTCTACACCGACGGTGGTCGCCAGGAGGTGAGCTGCGATACCAAGGGGCCGACGACCCACACGGGCGAGCTCCAGGAGCTGATCTCCGCCCTCAAGGAGGACCGCCCCACGTTCCCCGACGCGCGCTGGGGCATGGCGACGGTTGAGGTCCTCATGGCGATCATGCAGTCCTCCAAGGAGCATCGCGAGATCGCGCTCCAGCACCAGGTGCCGTGCGCGTTCTAGCGGGTCAGATGGCATGCGCACCGCCATTGTTGCAGGTATGAGGCGAGCTCGTGTGCCCCTCTCCCGCCGCAGGCCCGCGGTGGGAGAGGGACAATGCCGACCATGAGCGACGAAGGAGCCGACGAGCGCCGCGAGCCGGTCGAGGACTGGTTCGCGGGGGGACCGATCGATTCGCCCGCCGTGGCCTGGCGGCCGACCGTGGAGCCAGAGGTTCTCGCGCTGTTGCGTGATGGCGAGATCGTGGGGCTCGAGCTGATCCCCTGGGGCTCGAACTACACCTTCTGCGCCACGATCCGGACCGGCGAAAACGAGTGTCTTGGCGTGTACAAGCCGCGCCGAGGCGAGCGGCCGCTGTGGGACTTTCCAGGTGGGACGCTGTACCGGCGGGAGTATGCGGCGTATCTGGTCAGCCAGGCGATCGGCTGGCCCTTCATTCCCCTCACCATCATTCGAGATGGTCCGCACGGCGTCGGCTCGATGCAGCTCTTCGTAGAGGCCGAGCCACCCCGCTCGATTCGGGAGATCCAGGATCCGACGGACCTCAGTCTTGCCCGAATCGCCGCGTTCGACTTCATCACCAATAACGCCGATCGGAAGGCTGGCCACATTCTTCGCGACGCCGCCGGCAAGCTATGGGGCATCGATCAGGGGCTGTGTTTCAACGTCGACCCGAAGGTCCGCACGGTGCTCATTCACTACTGTGGAGAGCCACTGCCGCGAGTGGTGCTGCGCGAGCTTGAAGCGTTTCGAACGGATCCCCGGCGGGTGGATGGACTGCTGCAGGTGCTTCGCCGGGGCCTGGATGCCGATGAAGTCGACGTCTTTCTCAGGCGGGTCGACTACGTCCTGGAGCGCGGCAGCTTCCCCACGATCTCGGGCCGCCGCGGCGTGCCCTGGCCCCCGTTCTGAGCGACCGCGCCGAGAACGAGGCTCCGCGACAATCACGGAGCGCTCACAGTTGGCCCGGGCGCTGGCCGCGCGCCCCGCAGAGGGTGTCATATCAGGCTGACCGCGCTACAATGCTGGCTTGTGTCGGCTACGTCTCTAAAGACGGGACGGACAACGGGCGCTTCACTGACGGCTCAGAACGGCCATCGCGGGTCGAGCCTGGTCAGCGCCGAGGCGATCACTGTCTCGCTTCGAACAGCCTCGAGTCCGTGGAAATCCGTCGCCAGCGCGCGGCGACAGGCTCTGACGCGGGTCATGGCCCTGGCGCTACTTGTCGCAGTGGGCTTGCTCCCGCCGGCCGCTCGGGCCGAGGCCGGTGAGTGGATCGATCTCAACGCTGAGGCCCTGAGCGCTGGTTTAGCGATCGGAATCGGCCTCGACACGCGGGCCGAGCTGCGGATCACCGACGAAGCGCTCTCCTCCTTGTCGTCCGCACCCAGCGGGGTGGCGGAATCCGGAACGCACACCCTCCCCGGCCCGTCGCAATTGAGTGACGTCAAGCTTGACACGACGGTGCCTGGTGGCGCCGCTGTCGACTTACAGCTTCGCGGACTGCGGGGCGGGCAGTGGACCGAGTGGCGTGGGCCCGGGGCGCTCCATGTGCTGGATGGAGCGACGGCAATCGAGGTCCGCACCACGCTGCTCGCCAGCCCCGCCGGTGAGTCCCCAGTCGTCCGTGGTCTCCAGCTTCGGGCCGAGCGAGCCAACATGCAAGCGGCCCAGCTCGCGGCTGCGTCCAGTGCGCCGACGGTCAAGTTATGGGCGACGCGCATTGGCCTCGTTGGGCGCTCGACCGCGAACGGGCACGTCATCACCGATAAAGATCATTTCGTCGCCCTGCCCTCGAAGCGCGCGCTGAATCGAAATGGCGCCCGCGACTACCAGGTGCAGATCACCTACCGGGGTCGGACGACGGTTGCTCCGGTGTGGGATATCGGCCCGTGGAACATCAAGGATGACTATTGGAACGAGGACCGGGAGGCGTTCGACGAGCTCCCACGCTGGATGCCCCAGGCGGAAGCTGCGTTCTTCCAGGGGCATAACGGCGGTCGAGACGGGCAGGGCCGCTACGTGACGTACCCGACTGCGATCGATATCGCCGATGGCACCTTCCTCGACGATCTTGGTCTCGGCGATAGCGATTGGGTCGACGTGACGTTCCTCTGGCTTGCCGCGCCCTCACCCGCGCCGCGTGCCACCCCACGCGTTACGGCTCGCACCGCGCCGAGCACGGCGGCTTCTGGACCCACCGCGGCGCTCACGGCCGGCGCGGCGAGTGGCGCGAGCAGTGCGATCGCGATATCCGCGCCGATCGGACCCGCCGGACCCAGCCAGGCGCCCGCGCCGGGGGCGCTTCGGGCCGCGGCGTACAACGCGCCGGTGGCGGCGCCGCGAATGTATTTGCCTTTGATCACTCGCAATGGCGACGGATTCACGACGGAGTGGACGATCCAAAACATATCGAACGTTCCTGCGGATGGGACGGTGGAGCTCTATGACGCCGGTGGGGGTTTGGCTTCCCTGCTTCCGTTCGGGCTGGGGCCGTTCGCGTCGTTGACGGCGTCGGCGGCCGACGTCCCCGACCTGCCTGACGGGTTCCTCGGCTCGGCGGTCGTTTCCGCGAGTCGACCGATCGGCGCGGTCGTCACGGGCGATCGGCCCGGCGCGGACCGCTACGCGTACGAAGCGATCGGCGCCGGCGCTCCAGTGCTCTTCGCGCCCGTGATCTTGAACCAGCGCGAGGGCTGGGCGACGGGACTTCAAGTCCAGAATCTGGGAAATGTGGCGACGACCGTCCAGATCGTCTACGCAAGCGGGGCGGGCACCCGCTGGTTCGACTCAGCGGAGCTCGCGCCCTTCGCCTCGGCTACGTTCTACCAACCTGCCCATCCAACGCTGCCGTTCGGCTTCGCCGGTTCAGCGGTTATCACCGCGCTCAACGGCCAGTCGATCGGGGCGGTCGTGACCCAGGTGCGCGGCGACGGCTCTGCCATGGCGTACGTTGCTTCAGGCGCGGGCTCCGAACGTCTCGAGGCACCGCTCGTCTTCAAGCGCTACAACGGCTGGGACTCCGCGGTCCAGCTCTTCAACCTGGGCTCGAGCCCCGCGTCGGCGGTCATCACCTACCGCGGGGCGGCCCAACCGATCTGGGACAACACGCTGGTCCCGATAGCCGGCGCGATGACGATCCCGCAGGCGACGATTGGCGTGCTGCCCGAGGGCTACGCCGGGTCCGCCACGATTCAGGCGCCGACCGGCAGCCGCCTCACCGGCGTGGTGAGCGAGACGCGGACCGGATCCATGGCCGCGATGAACTACAGCGCGGGCGGCACGCCGGCGCCGGCGCTCGCGATTCCGCTCGTCGCGCGCGGCGCGGAGGGCTGGAACTCCGGCGTGGAGGTCCAGAATCCCAACGGAAGTCCGGTCACGGTCTCTCTAACCCTTTACGACGATAGCGGCGATTTGGTCCAGCGCATCCAGGAAACGATCCAGCCGGGCGCGACGCGCAACTTCTACCTCGCGGCCTTGGATGGCGTCCCCGACCGGTACCAGGGCGCCGCGCTGGTGCAGAGCCTCTCGGGGCAGCCGGTCTTCGCGGTTGTGAACGCGGTGGCGCGATAGTTACGTGACGGGGAGCCCCTCCAGGCGGAACCAGAAGAAGCCGTGCGGGCCCAGACTCAGGAAATACGGCTCCGTGTGAATCTGCGGGAAAGGCACGCCGCCGAGGAGTTCGACCGGTGTGTGACCGGTATAGGCGCTGAGGTCCAGCGTCGCGGGCTGAACGAACCGTGAGAGGTTCACCACGCACAGGACGGTTTGGGCCGCATCGCGCCGAACGTAGGCCAGCACTTTTGGATTCGGGCAGGGCAGGAACTCCAGGGAGCCCCGCCCGAAGACCGGATAGCGCTTGCGCGCGGCGATCAGCCGCCGATTCCAGTTCAGCAGCGACGTGGGAACGCGCGACTGCGCATCCACGTTTACTGCTTCGTAGTGGTAGACCGGGTCGACGATGACCGGGCTGAAGAGGCGCGACGGATCGGCCCGTGAGAAGCCCGCGTTGCGGTCGCCGGACCACTGCATCGGCGTGCGCCCGCCGCGCCGATCGCCAAGGTAGACGTTGTCGCCCATCCCAATCTCATCGCCATAGTAGAGGATCGGCGTGCCGCGTAGTGAGAGGAGCAAGCTCGTGAGAAGCTCCATTTGGCGCCGCCCGTTCTCCATGAGCGGGGCGAGGCGGCGACGAATGCCGAGGTTGAGGCGCATCATGCGGTCCTTCGCGTACTCGGCCCACATGTAGTCACGCTCCGCGTCCGACACCATCTCGAGTGTGAGCTCGTCGTGGTTGCGGAGAAACATTCCCCACTGGCAGGACGGTGGAATGTCTGGCGTCTGGCTCATGATCTCGACGATCGGGGTCCGATCCTCGCGACGAAGCGCCATGAAAAGCCGCGGCATGAGGGGGAAGTGGAACGCCATGTGGAACTCGTCCCCGTCGCCGAAATACGGCCGAACGTCCGCGGGCCACTGGTTCGCCTCCGCCAGCAGGACTGCGCCGGGATAATGCTTATCGACGTGCGCGCGGAGGCGCTTCAGGTAGGTGTGCGTCTCGGGCAGGTTCTCGCAGTTGGTGCCCTCCCGTTCGTACAGGTAGGGCACGGCGTCGCAGCGAAATCCATCCAGCCCCATATCCAGCCAGAACGAGACGACATCCAGCATTTCCTGGCAGACGGCTGGGTTGTCGAAATTCAGGTCCGGCTGGTGGCTGAAGAAGCGGTGCCAGTAGTGGCTCCCCGCAACAGCATCCCAGCTCCAGTTGGATGACTCGGTATCGGTAAAGATGATCCGCGCATCGGCGAAGCGCTGGGGATCATCGCTCCAGACGTAGTAGTTGCGCTTCGGCGAGCTCGGGTCGCGCCGCGCTTCCTGGAACCAGGGATGCTGGTCCGAGGTGTGGTTCATGACGAGGTCAGTGATGACCTTGAGGCCCAGCGAATGGGCCGCGTCGACAAAGGCGCGGAAATCCTCGAGGGTGCCGTAGTCCGGATGGATGTCCCGGAAATCTGAGACGTCGTACCCGTCATCCTTCAACGGCGACGGGTACGTGGGCAGGATCCAGATGCAGTCCACCCCGAGGCTGGCGATGTAGTCCAGCTTTTCGGTCAGACCGCGGAAGTCGCCGATGCCGTCGTTGTTCGCGTCGTGGAATGAGCGGACCGGCACCTCGTAGAAGATGGCGTCCTTGTACCAGTCGTTGCTGGTTGTCAATTGCGCAAACCGCCTCGCGAATGTTGAGTGATCAATCGGGGTGGAACCAGCTCAGTGAGCCTGCGAGGCCTGCGACCTGGCCGATGACGGTGGTCGCTGGTGCGTGCACTCGGGCTGAATGCGCGCGGTCCGCGATGTCCGCGATGGTGCCCGTAATGACGGTCTGGGTGTCCGTGGTGCCGGATCCGACCACGACCGCTGGAGTCTCCGGTGGAATGCCAGCCGCGATCAGCCGCTTGCAGATGGCCGGAAGGGTGGCGATCCCCATCAGCAGCACGATGGTACCTCCGATGCGGGCGACGGCCTCCCAGTCCACCGGGTCCCTTCCTTTCAGCGGGTCCTCGTGCCCTGTGATGACCGTGAATGCCGAGGCCAGTCCCCGATGGGTGACCGGGACACCGGCGTAGGCGGGGGCGGCAATCGCCGCGGTGATACCTGGGATGACCGAAAACGGAATGCCGGCCGCGACCGCCGCAAGGGGTTCTTCGCCGCCGCGGCCGAAGACGAACGGGTCGCCGCCCTTCAGCCGCACGACGACCTGGCCCGCCGCGGCATGGGTGCAGAGAATCGAGTTGATCTGTTCCTGGCTCATGGGGCCCCCGCTCGGCTCTTTGCCCGCGTAGATCAGCTTTGCATCCGCCCGGGCGTGCTCGAGTAGGCCAGGGTTCGCGAGCCGATCGTAGACGATAACGTCGGCTTCGACGATCGCCTGGAGCCCGGCAACCGTGAGCAGACCGGGATCGCCAGGCCCGGCACCGACGAGCACGATGCGTCCGGTGCGGGGCCGCGCCGCTGTGGCAGACGAGGCGACATCCTGGTGCTCAGCGACCGAGGTCTCAGGCGACGTAGGAAGAGCAAGGGAAGCGGATGCGTCCACCGTGGGCTGATCCAGCGGGCGCAATTCGGCCAGCGGGCGTAATCTCGATTGAAGCAGGATTGCGGCCTCACCAACTTTGTGCTGCTCGGCCAGGCTGAGCACATCCTCCTGGATGGCTTCCTGCCACGATGCCGGATCGATGGCGACGCCTTCGCTTCGCACGGTCGCACGAACCCGGGCGACGACCTCAGCCAGCGCGGCATAGCCGATTGGAATCTCCGCCTCGAGCCGCTCCCTCAGGTGGCGAGCGAGCGCGGGGCTCCGGCCGCCGGTTGTGACGGCGACGTGGACGTTGCCGCGACGCACGACCGCGGGCAGGACGAAGTCGCAGTTGGCCGGGTCATCGGCGCTGTTGACGAGGATGCCACGCGCGCGCGCCGCGTCGGCCACGGCCTGATTCACCGCGCGGTCGTTCGTCGCCGCGATGACGACGAACACGCCAGCGAGATCCGGCTCCTCGAAGCGTCGCTCGGCGACGGTTACGCCGTGCCGGTTCGCCGCGGCGGCCATGCGGCTACTGACAGTCGGGGCGACGACCAGGATCTGGGCCTCGGCCTCGGCGAGCGCGTCCAGCTTCCGCGCGGCGACGGGCCCGCCGCCCACAACGAGGCAGCGGCGGCCCGCCAGATTCAGCGCGACCGAATAGTAGGTATGGGGCGGTGCGTCCAAGCGCAGTCCTGGGCCTGAGAGTGAAGAGGTGAGTCTCAAGGAATTCTACGAGAATCGTCCCGGCGGTCACTGAGCGCACGGTGCGAGTTAGTGAGGATGGCTCAGTGCGGTGGCGATCGCGGTGATCAGGGGGCCCATTTTCGGATGTTCCGGCTCGAGGTCGACCCCCACGCCGTGGCTCTCGATCGCGCCGCGCGTCACCGGGCCCACCGCGGCGACCAATACCCGCGGATCATTGAGCGCGCGCTGGAGCGCAGCGGTCTGGTCGTGCTCATCGGCGATCGCGAACAGATTGTGGATCTGGGACGACGACATGACGGCCAGCGCGTCAACCCGGCCCGCCAGGCACGCCGCGATGAGGTCGCGGATCGGGCGCTCGTCGAGCGGACCCTCCCATCGGTAGGGCATGACCTCGGCCACCAGGGCGTCCGCCGCCGCGAGGCCGGCGCGGAGCCGTTCGGGAAACGGC
>ORMF010546500.1_pt1 | contig 32122 bp, 32 predicted proteins | sample 1779871 | NCBI WGS metagenome assembly ORMF01 (sample SAMEA104232316, study PRJEB22302) | groundwater metagenome | biome: forest; feature: aquifer; material: groundwater | place: USA | collected 2011-08-07 | depth 5.4 m | reverse complement strand
TTTGGCGGAAAGGCCGCACACATACGCGCATGGAATCTTCCTTGGATCTCGGCGCGTAGTGCTAGCGCATAGGCGCCTGCAATCCGGCATTCATATTTTTCGCGGCCTGAACGGTTCTAAAAGCCGATGGAAATTTTTTCAAGCAAGCGGCGAAGTAAACAGTTCTGTCATTCGGCATACAGTAGAAGCAAATAAATTTTCCTCTGCCAGTCTTTTAAGAATATTTGGAGGTTGCCGATAATAAAAGACGAGGTTGTGTATGTTAGGAACGTATATTTCAATTGCGGCACTTGTTCTTCTAAATGGCTTCTTCATTTATCGAATCCAACGTTTTATTCGGACTCACCGAACTTGGGAACTTGCATTCGTTCTTGCAGTGCTCGGGTGTGGCTCCATTTCGATCGGTCAAAGCGAATCCATTCCGTCTAATTTTCGGTTCATATTTTACGTCCTGTTCTCATCGTTTCTAATCCTGCTTAGCTTTGAGCCTGAAATTGCCCATTTTTTTCACCGCTTGGCCCAAAGTGTGAATCCAAAATCATACAACAGAAAAAAGAAGGCCATTCATGAGATCGCTCAAGCAGCAGCAAGTCTATCGGCTTCAAAAACAGGCGCGCTGATTGCTTTTGAACGAGCTGATAGTTTACTCAAATTTGGTGACAGCGGAATTGAAATCAATGCTGACATCAAGAAAGAATTGATTATGACTTTATTTTTCAAAGATAACGCCACACATGACGGCGGAGTTCTGATCCGCGACGGCCGCGCAACCCATTGCGGAGCCGTATTTCCACTGAGTGAACGGCAGCAAATGGAAAATGGTCTTGGGACGCGTCACCGCGCAGCACTCGGACTTTCGGAAAAAACGGATGCGGTGTGTTTGGTCGTATCTGAAGAAGAAGGAACGATTTCACTCGCACAAGACGGAGAACTTTTTTATGACATTCCCACAAAACAACTTGAGCCGCAACTGGGAAAATTGTTATTAGGAACGAACCGCTTCAAATTTTATCCGTTTCATTACATCAAGCATTTGTCTCCCAAATTGGTCCAATCCAATTACATTCAATTTACAAAATCATGGACTGAGAAAATATACGAAGCGGTCACTGTATTTTTTTTTATTGCCCTATTTGTATTGTTAGATGCAATTGGGATCTTCAAAATCTCAGATCTGAATCCTCATCCCGAATTACTTCTGAACCGCCCGTGGGTATTGGTGCCAGCCGTTCTTTTAATGATCAATGCAGTTATTTTTCTAAGCACCCGACTTGTCAGTATTAATGGAATCAACAATGAGGTAAAAATCCAGCACCGTTTTTTATTGTTTCCGGTCTGGACAAAAATGATGCTCCGGGAGAATTTAAAAGGGGTATCGCTCAAGCATGAAAAAATGGGAAGTAATTTGTGGTCTCTATTGCTATTTCATAAAAAGAAAAGGACTTACCTGCTGGATCGAAGCACTTCCACGAAATCTCTAGCTGATGATGCGAGAAAAATTAAGGACGTTCTGAGATTCTAAAAAAAGCCAGGTCTTGATTCTGAACAATCAGTATTGCACCTTCAAAGGTTTTGATCCGATTGATTGCTTTCTCACTGGTGCATAAAATCAATGTGTTGCTTCGTTGTGTAAGCTCCTGAACTAATTCTTCATCTGAATTCAAATCAATCGTCGGGATTCCTAAAATATAAAAAGCGGTCACTTTAAGCGCTTGATCCTCATCGCCTAAAACAATCAATTGATCCTGCGGCTTGATTTCATTTTGGATCGTACGGGATAAATCGGCGAGTCGCCCGTGAACGCCCGGAGGACTCGGATGAAATAATTCCTTGATGTCCGGTGAAGAAAGAGACGAGACTAAAAATCCTAACGCAAAAAGACTCGCAATAATCCGTTTTGACCAAGTTCCGCGAAACCTCTGAAGTAAATGATCCACGCCCAAGGCGCCTGAGACTGCAAAAAAAGGAAGCAGGAAAACAACGATATAAGGATGGATCACATACAAATTTTTAAAAATAAGGACGGTCAGAAGACCCGGAATGAGCAGAGCGTATAACAACATTAAATCAGAAACCGGCTCGCGTGTTTTGTTTTCCTTGTGTTTGAATAAAAAATAGAGAGTAGCTGTGATGGTAAGAAGCGGCCCGAAAAATTGCAGTGGATAATTAAGTAAAGCAGACCGCAATTCCAATATGGAAACTCCGGTTGCCCTAACGACAGCTCGTCCAAACCAAGCCTTCACGGAAAGCCCGGTGGTCTGAATCAGAACACTCATGAATAAAACATATCCCGCGGTGAGCCATGCAAAGGATGATAGTTTGAAAAACTCAACACGAGATTTTCTCTTTTCGAAAAGAAGATAATGAATACAAATTGAAAATGCTGAAAAAAATGCGAGATAGCTAGCGGAAAAACCAATCGCGTAAGCAACGAGGCTCAAAATTAAATATTTATCTTTTCTGTTTTGAAACCATTCAAAATACAAGAAGACAGAAGAAAACATTCCCAAGACACAAAGCTGTTCATAGGACTGCTCATAGCCATAATAAAAAGCGTAGGGACTTAAGGCCGCAAAAAAAAGCGTCCATAATGCAGGACGCACTCCCCATCTCCGGCCGACAAAAAATGAAAGAAGAACGAAAAAGAAAATATTGATGATGACAATAATACTGCGGTAAGTAAGAGGCTGGTCTCCAAAAACTCGGGCGGCGGCATACATCGTCAAAGGAAGAAATGGAGACTCAGAAAGATAATTGCCTTTTGGCGGATTTGTTTGTTCAAAATTGTAGAAAGGAAATAAATGGCGTGCGCCAAGGCCAAAGGTTTTATAATTCCGGTAAAAAATGGAGAACTTGGCTTCGTATTGGAGTAAAGCAGGTTCTAGCCGTGCGGATTTGTATCCATTCCAAATGACAAAAATACAAAGAAAAAGCGCTCCCCACAAAAGAGCCTGTTTTCTCCAAATCTTAACTGGTCCCTGGAGCAGCATTTCCCACGGGAAGCGGAGCCGGCTTGACGGCGAAAAGGATAAATTCCGTGTGCGCAATCATGCGTTGCTCTGGGCGCGTTTTCCCTGCTCGAGCCAAAATTCCGCGGACTAAAATTTCCATGGCTTCGATCATAACAAAACCGGACTGTGTTAGCGCTTCACTCATTTTTTCGATTTGATTAAAGGTCGGATTCAGCGAGGCAACGCGCCCGCCATTTTTTAAACTGGCCTTAATCACCTCAACTTCATGCCACGGCTCGGGAACATCGGAAACAATGGCATCAACTTCGGTTTGAAGAAACAATTCATGTTCTAAGCGCTGATAAAATTCAACATACGGAAGAAGTTTTGCTTTTTTTAAATTTCCTTCCGCCAATTTTTGAAAATCTTCGCGCTTATCATACGTATATACTTTTCCGCCAGGCGCAACCTGCTGAGCCAACGCCAAAGTAAGGGCTCCGGAGCCGGTCCCGATTTCAATCACACGGCTTCCCGCTTTAATTCCGAGCTTCATCATCAGCACGGCAGCGTCTTTGGGATAAATAATTCCGCTTTCGCGGCGGGCTTTCATGATGAAATCTTCAATGGTGGGTTCAAGAAGGAGCGCTTTTGAAACGCCGAACTCCAATTGATCTCCGTAAGAGCGCCCAATCAAATCGGCGAGCGCAATAGGGCGGCCTTTGTGAATTGCAAATTTCCGGGCAGAATTAATTTCAATCAAATACGTGACATCATCCTCAAAACGAAGGAGGACCGGATCGCCCTCTTGAATTAAATTCTTAGATTCTGTGGAAGTTGTCATAATCAATAGATTATTTCCCTTGTCGTTTCACAATTTTAATTAATTCCCGAACTAACTTTGCATGCCTGGTCTCATCGGCAATCAACTGTTTTAATTTTTCGACTGTTTCTTCATCCTGGAACTTGTTGCATTCTTTTATCAAACCCTTATAGCCGACAATACTTTGCTCTTCAAGGGCTAGCATTTTCTGAAACCGCAAATTCCACAGTTCTTGATATAATTTTTTCTGCATTTATTCTTCCGGGCCAATGATTGATTGGATCACTTCCGAATGTCTTTGCGTATCCTGAATGAGGATATCCAAAATCTTTTTCACCTGTTTGCGGTCTACTTCGGGAAAAAAATTTAGATCTCCATCATTGCGGTAATGAAGCGTCAGAATGTAAAGATCGGTTTCTTCCTCTTGAAGCAGCTGCGTGAATTTATGTTTGACGGCTTTGGACAGTGGCATATGAGGCGTAATTATCTCACATCCGCGTCCAATATTCCTTCCAATTTTGACAGGTCCGTGAGCGGTAATTGGCAAACATGATTCTGACACAGATAAACCGTCGTTTGACCGTCCGCCTGAACTTGAGATTGCACCACTTTATTGGGAATAAACCGTGAATAAATCTGTTTGAGAATTTGTTCGATTTCAGGATTTCCCTCTTTTCCGGCAATCACAATTTCCTGACTCGGCCCCAAAGCAAAATCAAGGGCAATCATCATTTGCGCAAAGCCTGATGGATATTGAGACAGTGATTCAGAGAATGCTTCTAAGGTTTTCTGGGCCCACTGTTCAAACTCTTGATTCATCATCAAACGTGCGGCTCGCAAAAGTGATAAAGCGGCCACTGAATTTCCGGATGGAAGCGCCCCATCATAAACATCTTTGACTCGAATAATTAAGGATTCTGCGTCGGTTCCGGTGAGAAAAAACCCGCCTGTTGCGTCGTCCCAGAACAGGGCGTGCATTTGGTTCAGTAACAATTTCGTCTCTTCCAAATAACGAGAATCAAAAGTGGCTTCATAAAGATCAATCAGGCCATGTGTGAAAAAGGCATAATCTTCTAAAAATCCCGGGACAGAAACGTGCCCATCCCGATACCGATGCATCAAACGGCCCCCCACCCTTCCCTCTCCCCTCAGGGGAGAGGGTTGGGGTGAGGGGATAATCATATTTTCTAAAATAAAATCTGCGGCGCGCTTTGCGGCAACCCCGTAACGCGGCTCACCCAAAACCCGAGAACCCAACGCCAACGCTGAAATCATAAGCCCATTCCAATCCGTTAGCACTTTATCATCCAAATGAGGTCTTTGGCGAGTGAGCCGGACAGCGTTTAATTTTTCCTTGGCTTCTTGGATCATTTGCCGAATCTCTTCCGGTGATTTTTTAAATGCCGCGGCGGTTTCTTCAAGTGAATGATCCACATAGAGAATATTTTTTCGCTTAAATTCTTCATGAGGATCCTGTGCGGCATTGCCTTCCGGAAGAACGCCGAAATAAAAATTAAAAATTTCTGCCTGCTCTTTGCTTAGGTGCTTTAAAATTTCATCGTAAGACCAAACATAAAAAGCGCCTTCGGTTTTTTTATTGGGAACTGCCGGATCCGCAGCACTATCGGCATCTTCAGCCGAATAAAATCCGCCTTTTGGATTCGTCATGTCACGCAACACATAATCAAAAATTTCCCGCGCAACTTGTGCGTACTGTTCTTTTCGAGTCACTTGATAAGCTTCCAGATAAGACTTTGCTAAAATGGCTTGATCATAAAGCATTTTTTCAAAATGAGGCACACGCCATTGGCTGTCTGTCGAGTAGCGGTGAAATCCGCCGCCAAGCTGGTCATACATTCCGCCTTTTGCCATTTCTTCCAACGTTTTGGTTACCATTTGTAGGGGCTGATCGCGATCAGCCCCTATCTCAAAACCTTCCCAATTCGCGCCGCGTGGCGCGAATTGACCGGTACGTTTCCAATAACGGAGGAGAAAGGAAAGAATATGGCTCTGCGGAAATTTTGGAGCATCACTGAATCCGCCTGTATTGGAATCAAACCGCGATGCGAATTGCTCATAAGCGACTTTAAGTGTGCCTTTATTTAACGCGATGTGTTTGCTTTGTGTTTTCCGCTGGGCCTCTTCTTGAAGCATCTGCGCAATGTCTTCTCCAGATTTGAGAAGGCGGTCATGTTCTGAAATCCATTTTTCATGAATTGTCTTTAACAGCGTCGAAAATCCGGGCTTTCCCCATTTATCTGTGGGCGGAAAATAAGTACCGCCGTAAAAAGGTTTTTGGTCCGGCGTTAGGAACACACTCATCGGCCAACCGCCCGCACCCGTCATCGCCATGACGGCCTGCATATAAAGATGATCCACGTCAGGCCGTTCTTCGCGGTCAACTTTAATAGAAACAAAATGATCATTCAGAATCTTCGCAATCTCGGGATTGACGAACGACTCCTCTTCCATCACGTGACACCAATGACAGGTTGAATATCCAATCGAAAGAAAAATCGGTTTGTTTTCTGCTTTAGCTTTGTGGAAAGCTTCTTCGCCCCACGGATACCAATCTACGGGGTTATGAGCGTGCTGCAACAGATACGGACTTTTTTCCTGCGCTAAACGGTTGGTATAAGTTTCTTGAGCCATTAGTATCAAATTTCCGAAAGTTAAAGAAAATATGAGAAAAACATAAACCGGTACTTTCCAAAGTTTCATTGGATGTTTTGAGTCCTTTTTGTATAATAACGCCCATTCATAACAGAGGCAAGGTTTTAGAAAATGACTACTTTAGTCTTAGTTCGTCACGGTGAAAGCCAATGGAATTTAGAAAATCGATTTACGGGTTGGGTGGACGTTCCGCTCACCGAAAAAGGCCGTGAAGAAGCGCATAAAGCCGGAGAAAAATTAAAAGGAATTAAATTTGATAAAGCGTACACTTCTGTTTTGGTGCGCGCCAAAGAAACGTTAGATATTATTCTCAAAGAAATTAACCAGGAAAAAATTCCGATTGAAAAAGATCAGGCCTTGAATGAACGCCATTACGGAGATTTGCAGGGACTGAATAAGGCTGAAACCGCAAAAAAATTTGGAGATGAACAAGTCCTCATTTGGCGCAGAAGTTATGACATTGCCCCGCCCAATGGAGAAAGTCTTAAGGATACCGCTGCCAGGACGCTTCCTTATTTTGAGAAAAAAATCATCCCAGATCTAAAAGCCGGAAAAAATATTCTGATCGCCGCGCACGGCAACAGTTTGCGTTCCATCGTGATGGAATTGGACAAACTCACCAAGGAACAAGTGCTGGAACTGAATCTTGGTACCGGCGTTCCGATTGTCTACGAATTAGACTCAAATCTGAAAATCAAATCCAAAAAAGAACTCAAATAAATCTCGAATTTATACGGAAGAAATCTTGAGGATTTGTTTCTGAAGGGCTTCAAATTCCTGACGAAGCTGTTTAAAATCCACATCGGCCAGCGAAAATTCATACGAACGGTCCACGCGAACAAAATATAAAGAAGCCGTCTTCGGCTTAATCTTCAAAAGCTCATAGCAAGCAAGGGCGTATAAAAGCATTTGGCCTTGATAACGGTCCGCGTGAACTCGAAGATCATCGTCATTGCAAAACGGTGATCCAATCGATGTCGAAGCAATCTCAGTCTTAGATTGCTTCGTCGCTTCGCTCCTCGCAATGACCGACGTTTTGTAATCGACAATCACCCAATCCCCTCTTGAATTCTGATAAAGAAGATCCAGGGTACCTTGAATAATTCCGTGGTGAAGCCGCAAGACAAACGGCAGTTCAGGATAACGCTTCTTAGCTGATTTGATTTCTAGGAATTGCTGTGATTTCAAAAACAGATTCGAGAGATTTTTGACTTCTTGAAACGTTGACGCATGGACATTTTTTTGGAAATACTCCAGCCAGAATTTCAATTTTGAAGGTGCTTTTTCTGGTTCAGCGACTAAATGCTCAAATATTTTGTGAATGACCGTTCCAAAATCCGCTGCATTTAAAATGCCGACTTCTTCATCTTCAGTCTCAGACCATTCCTCGGATTTGTCATCTGCTGCAAGCGCCAAACTTTCTTCCGGTAAAACCCCCAGTTCATAAATTTTTCGAAATTCTTCCGGGGCGTGCTTGAAAACAGCGTAAGCGGAAACAGGCAAATCAATCCGTTCAAAATAAACCGGCTTAATGGGCTTCAAAAATTCGATCATCTGTGCCGTGCCTTCTGAAATTTTGATTTTAACCGGCTGGCCTTCTTGGAGCGCTGATTTAATTTTCTTATGCTCTGCAAGCGGTAAAAAATGCCGGCCCAATTTTTCACTTGGCACTTCGACGAGTTGCGGTTTGAGCGCAGCGCTTGAGGCACTCCACTGCCGAATCCATTCAAACCAATTGGCTCCTTCATCAAAGCCGCCAAAATTTGTTTCTTCTTCACCTTTTGAGGAACCCGAAAGAATCAAATGATCCTTGGCGCGGGTCATGGCCACATAGAGCAAACGCTTGGCTTCTTGGCACGCGTTTTGGATTGTTTTTTCTTTGATTTTTTGATAGGTCCACGTTTCTTCCAATTTACGCGTGCATTCATTGAACACTTTAAATCCAATGCCGTATTCAGAATCCATTAAAAAACATCCGCCGCGTTTTTCGCCTTTTCGGTTTAAATCCGGGAGCAAAACAACTTTGAATTCCAGCCCCTTGGCTTTGTGAATGGTCATCAGTTTCACCACATTGCCTTCAAGCGCTTCTACTTGAGCTTCGGATTCGCGAACCTCCTGGGTTTGGAGTCCCTTCACATACCGAATAAAATCGCCTAAATGCACCGGCTCGCGCGTTTCGACTTCCCGGGCCACTTCGAGTAATTTTCGGATGTTGGCAAAGTGACGCTTACCCTGCGGAAGATGAAGCACATAACGATCGTATTTGGTCCGCTCCACAATCAATTCAATACATTCAGAAATGCTCCATTTTTCTTTTTCGTTCAACAGTTGGAACAAAAATGAGCGGAATATTTCAAGTTTCATTTTATCTTCGGCTTTGATTTCCGGAATGGTTTCAAAATGAAGCAGCGCTTCATAAAAAGGTTTGGCGGGATTCAAGCGGCTGGAATGTTCTGCCAGCCAAAAAAGACTGTCGTCGGAAATTTGAACAAACGGCGAACGCAGCACCGCTGCCAGCGGAATATCTAAGTGCGGATTTTCAAGAAGCTCGAGAAAGGAAATGATGTCTCTGATTTCAGGTTGTTTGTAAAATCCTCTTCCGCCCACCACATAATAAGGAATGCCGTAATTTCTAAGTTCATATTCGTAAAAATAAATATCGGTGGTGGCCCGAAACAGCATGGCGAAATCCTGATAATCATACTTGCCGGAGGTGACCATCTCAGAAATACGTTTGGCCAATACACGCGCTTCATTCATTCGAACTTCGGTCATAGATTCATCTCCTTTCCGGTCAATAACCAAAAATTCAACAGAATGCTCGGCACCGTCCGGTTGCGCTTTGCTGGCCATGACGTCGCGAGAAGCTTGAAGCGGCTCAAAAATGTTTCCCGGCCAAATGGATCCAAAAAAAGAATTAATTTCATTTAAGACTTCCGCTCTGGAACGAAAATTTTCAACCAGCGACACTCTTTGGCCAGTTCCTTGTTGAAACAATTTTTCTTTTTCAAATAAGACGGACGAATCCGAGCCGCGAAAACCGTAAATGGATTGTTTCCAGTCTCCAACGATAAATAAATTGTCCGGTCGAGCAATGAGTGAAATAAGCCGGTCTTGAAGTGGTGAGGTGTCTTGGAATTCATCTACCATAATAAATTTGAAATGTTTTTGATATAAATTCCGGCAAGCCATGGACCTCGGATGCTCTCCGCTTAGCAAATGAAGCGCCTTGCGTTCCAAATCATTAAAATCAAGTGAGGCGCGCTTGGCTTTAAGAGCCGAATAATGCGCTTCAAAATCAGAGGCCAAATCTATAAAGGTTTTCCGGTAATTTTCGCCTAACTGCTCGGCTTGGGCGGCCATCCATTCATCCAATGCTTTTCTAAATAATTCAATTTGATCTTGGGCTTTTCCCCGGCGTTGAAACCGTTTTCCGATTTCTTTGATCTTTTCCAGTTCCTGCCAATTTGAAATGGATTTGGATATCGCGGCTTCGAGCTCGGCACAATCTGATTCTTTGTTCGCAATCGATTTAAGAGGTTTGAGGGCTTCTAATACTTTAGATTGCTTCGCTTCGCTCGCAATGACGTAATGGGGGGGAGCCGTAGGCGACGAAGCAATCCCAGTATTTATCTTCTCTAGGAAATTCTTGAGCGCTTCTCGGATTTCATTGTCGGAATAAACGCGGAGTAAATTAAAAACCTCGGGTTCTTGAAAACGAGATTCAATTAATTCTTCTAGCGCTGACTCTTTCAGGAGATTTGCTTCTTCCTCTTGAAGCACGCGAAATTCCGGATCTACACCAGCTTCGATGGGGTGCTCTTTTAAAATGCGGGAACAAAATGAATGGATGGTTCCAATATAAGCATTTTCAAGTTCGCGGCGCGCTTGTTCCAAACCTTCCCGTTTCAGCCGTGTGGCGATCCGTGATTTCATTTCCTGCGCTGCTTTTTCGGTAAAGGTAATGGCTAAAATTTCACCTGAGCGGGCAAGTGTGTTGGAAATTAAAGACAGAAACCGTTCTACCAGAACGCTGGTTTTTCCGGTACCAGCGCCGGCGGAAACACAGACATTGCAAGTGACTGTTTCAACAGCTTTTCTTTGATCGCTGGTTAATGGGTGCAAACGAGAATTCCTTTTGGAAGGTATTTTACCTAATTGAGGGGTGGTTTCCTAAAAGAAAAAGCCCCGTTCTTTTGGAACAGGGCTTTTCTGTACAAAATTAAATCAAAATTTAACGCTTTGAAACGTTAGCAGCTTGATCGCCTTTTGGACCTTTTACAACATCGAATTGGACAGCATCGCCTTCATTCAGGCTCTTATAACCACTGCCTTGAATAGCAGTGTGATGAACGAACACATCTTTTCCGCCATTTTCAGGAGTAATGAATCCAAAACCTTTTTCATTGCTGAACCACTTTACAGTTCCTGTTGCCATATTGAAATTTCCTTTCTTGTAAGCATCTTTAAGGTGCTATGGATTTAGTAAATAGAATGAGTGTAGACGTACAAAATAAAAAAACCGTAAGCTGTTAATTAAGCTTACGGCCACCTATGTTGCCTTACGCTTCACTTCTATTAACTGTAGAACGAAAATATGATAAAACATTTTAAGAAATTGTCAACATTTAATAATGTTGCGGATTCTAGACACTAAGGACTGGAATAAATGTAGTTCTCGCCGGTCCATGCCTGCCTTCTTAAAATAGTGATCAAAGCCCATTGCAACCTTATTTAGTACAGGCATTTGCAACGTATTTCGGTAGTTTAATCGGCGCAAAATCAGGCCCAAATCTCTCATCAAAACCGCGTATTCTTCCGGTTTGGAATGAAAGCGAGCCGGTTTTCGGAATAAAGAGTGGGCTTGCGGAATTTGCATATAAACAGCGGAAAGAACAATGGCCACGGCATGAGAAAGATTAAGCGACGTATATTCGCGCTCCGCCGGAATCGTAGCCATCCAATGACATTGTTTGAGTTCTTCGTTTGAAAGACCATTTTTTTCGTTTCCAAAAACCAGCGCTACTTTTTGATGAGGAAGCGCTTTTACAATCTCCGGAACTAAACGAGCAAAAGATCTCGGTTCACCTCTTCTCTTGCCTGCTCGGGCTGTAAATCCGATGGCCAGCACTTGGCCCTTAAGTGCTGAATTCAAAGAAGTGACGCGCCGGGCTTGATTTAGAATTTTCCGAGCTTTCCAGCCAGGCGTGTAGGCTTCTGGGACTCGGTGAGGAGTACAGCTGACGAGGACTAATTTGTTGACACCAAAATTTTTCATGGCGCGGGCAGATTGCCCAATATTAATGGGATTTTCAGCGCGAATGAGAATAACTTGGAGATTTTTTAACAATTTATCGGGAAGGTCTCCGATGCCGGATTTGTCTTCTGCCTTTTCCCGGCGCAAACCGCAACGTAAATTTTGCCGCCGCTTCGTGAAACCGAGCCGCCGGAACTTCCGGGTGTTCGGAAATTGGAATCGTTGTTCGAATGAGTCGTTCAATGCTTTGAACATCGTGTTTTTGATCCGGGGTTGCAAACGAAATTGCGCGGCCTTCATGTCCTGCGCGGCCGGTGCGTCCGATCCGGTGAACATAATTTTCAGAATCATCGGGAAGATCATAATTAATGACGAGCTGAATACCGATAACATCAATTCCTCTAGCCGCAATATCGGTGGCTACCAAAATTCGGTATCGGCCCGATTTAAAACCATCGAGCGCTTCCCTGCGCTGACTGAGTGAACGGTCGGAATGAATTTCTGCGGCATTGAATCCCATGCCTCGAATCATCTTGGTCACTTTTCGGGTTCCATTTTTGGTCCGGGAAAAAATCAGGACGGTTCCGTGATATTGGCCCAGTAATTTTTGGAGCAAGTCCTTTTTAGCTTCTTGATGAACGATATAGACCTCTTGAGAAACGTGCTGAGCAGCGGTTCCCGACGGAGCAATTTCTACCGAAACAGGAAGTTTCATATGAAGACTGGTAATCTTTACAATTTCCTGAGGCATCGTTGCTGAAAAAAGCATGGTCTGCCGATCTTTGGGAACAAACCGAAGTATTTTTTCAATTTGCGGCTGGAATCCCATATCGAGCATTCGATCCGCTTCATCTAAAACTAAAATTTCAATATCATTTAAATAAACATTTTTCTGTTGGACATGATCGATCAAGCGGCCGGGTGTTGCGATGATAATTTTCGGATTCTTTCTTAACGTTTGAATTTGGTGAAACATAGAGCTACCGCCGATGAGAACCACGGTTCGAATGCCTAAGCTGCGACTCAATTTTTGAATCACTTCATCAACTTGGATGGCCAGTTCGCGCGTGGGCACAAGAATAAGTCCCCGCCCTTTTTTCTGAGCCAACCGCTGAACCATAGGAATGCCGAAGGCAGCGGTCTTTCCGGTTCCGGTTTGGGCTATTCCAAGCACATCTTTGCCTTCAATCGCAATGGGAATCGCTTGATGTTGGATGGGAGTGGGCACGTGAAATTTCATTCGGTCTAAGACCTGAATGAGGTTAGGGGCAATCCCAAGACCTTCAAAGCCAGAATTCGGGGGATTCATTTTTTGTGTCACTGGAATGATTATATATGAAAATTCTGGATATGCAATCGATTGACATTAACCAGGTTTGCCTCTACTATCGCTTTCTTTGGAAGGTCCTATGATTGAAAACGGAAAAACGGTAAAAATTCATTACACATTAATTGTGGATGGAAATGTGCTCGAGAGTTCTCAAGAATCAGGTCCTCTTGAATATGAACATGGCAGAGGACAAATCATTCCCGGTTTGGAAAATGCACTCAAAGGACTGAGTGAAGGCGACAGCAATCAAATTGATATTGGTCCTGATGATGCCTACGGGCCGCTGAATCCGGAACTCGTGATCGAAATCCCGCGCAATCAAGTTCAGGATGGATTTATTGAAATCGGCACGGTCTTGAGAGGAAAAGATGCGCAAGGCAAAACCATGCAAGGGATGGTCCGCGCCGTTAACGATGAACATGTCACGGTTGATTTTAATCATCCGCTGGCCGGTAAAGAACTGCATTTTGATTTTGAAGTCATTGAAATTTCATCTTAAACGCTCAACTTAAACGGAGAAGATAAAATGAATCACACGTTAAAAATTGGTTTGTTTGCACTTATTTCAATTTTCTTACTTAATTTTTCGGCTCGCACTGAAGAAGTGAAAAAAGAAGAAGTGAAAAAAACAGAAAGCAATGTCATTGAAGCCGGTAAAAAAGTAAAAATGAATTTTACGATGAAATCCGAAGGCACTATTTTGGAAAGTACCGAAGGGAAAGAACCGTTTGAATTTATCTTTGGAAAAGATCCGATGATTCCCGGCGTAGAAGAAGCACTCAAAGGTCTTAAGGTTGGTGACAAGAAAGAATTATCGCTGACGCCGGAAAATGCGTTTGGCCCCGTTAATCCAAAAGCAGTGGTTGAATTTCCAAGATCACAATTTAAAGAAAAGAAAATTGAAGCCGGCATGGTGTTCAACGGCCAAGGCAAAGGCGGCGTTCCCCTCCAAGGAACGGTCAAAGAAGTGAAGAAAAACACGGTGGTTCTTGATTTTAACCATCCGCTTGCAGGCAAGCATTTAGATCTGGATTTTGAAGTTATTGAGGTAGTCTAAAAGCACCGAACGCAAGCGCAAGCCAGCCCGCCAGAAAAAATAATCCGCCGATCGGCGTTATGGCACCCCACGCTTTAACACCACTCAGCGCGAGAATGTAAAGACTTCCTGAAAAAATAATAATTCCCGCGACAAAACACCAGCCGGAAATTGGGAACCAATGAATGGGCGCATGAGATACTGCCCAGGAAACTAACAATAAAGCAAGCGCGTGGTACATGTGGTAACGCACGCCTACTTCCAAAATGCTAAACAACTCAACCGATAATTTGGTTTTTAAACCATGCGCGGCAAAGGCTCCGATGGCAACACCTAAAAATCCAAAAATTGATCCGATGATTAAGAAAATTTTTCCGGGCATCAAAATTAGTCTTTTATATTCTGTTTTTTTGTTTTGATAAACCAAATTAAATAGATGAACAGACCAATTGTAAAACAACCAGATAGAGTGGCAATGATGAAATCGAACGCGGCGTGATTGATTTGATAATTTATGAATTCCCAAATTGAAAATCCCAGCGAGAATAAAATGCCGCAAGAAATTAAAAAAATGTGGAAGTAAATGAGTGACATCGTTTGTCGCTGGGGTAAATTGCTACGAATTTTTAAACAAAGATTTGAACTGGCCGTAACCTTCCCGTTCCAGATCTTTGGCCGGAATAAATTTAAGAGCCGCTGAATTGATGCAATACCGAAGGCCATTTGGTTTCGGACCATCATTAAAAACATGACCCAGATGGGAGTCAGCATTTTTACTTCGGACTTCGGTTCTCTGCATAAACATTTGGCGATCTTCTTTCTCGCTAATATTTTCAGGAATCAATGGACGCATAAAACTGGGCCAACCAGTGCCAGAGTCAAATTTATCCAATGAACTAAATAACGGCTCACCGGAAACCACATCCACATAAATTCCAGGTTCGTGATTGTCCCAATACTCATTCTGAAAAGGCGGTTCGGTTCCACACCGCTGAGTGACTTTATATTGAAGTGGTGTTAACTGACTTTGAAGTTTATCGTTCGGATTTTTTTTGTTCATTGAATTCACCTGCAACCTGTAGAGAACGGGAAGGATCAGCATGACAATGATCAAACCCGTAAATATTGTAAGGTAGATTTTTTCTGATTTCATCTCATTTATCGAATAAAAAAGCGGGGCCTAAATAAAAAGGGGACAGGTTTTAAAACCTGTCCCCTTTTTACCACTTACCACTAACAGTTACAACTTAAAGAGCATATCCGCATAAGAAGGAACCGGCCAAATTTTGGCTGGTATCAACATTTCCAATTGATCGATATCTCCTCTCAATTTCTGAATCGCGACCAACACCTTGTCACGATAAATCTCAGCTCGCTCTTTAGCGTGATGAATCCCTTGAGCTTTGCCCAAAGCTGCTTCCAGAGCCTGAAGTTTGTCGTGGGCATCTTTGAGTAGTCCTGAGATTTGTCCCAAAATTTCTTTCTGAACTGGAGCCGTTACCGTAACGGCTTTGAGTTGAGAAATATTTTTGGCCAGCGTTGCTTCATATTTCATGATGGCCGGAAGATAAAGCTTCCGAGTCATGTCAATGGCAGCCAACGCTTCGATATTAATCACCTTGGCATATTGCTCAAGATAAATCTCATAACGCGACAGCAACTCTTCTTTGGTTAATATTTTGTACTTTTCAAAGAGTGCGACGGCGTTTGCATTGGCCATAGTTCCAAGTGCTTCTACTGTTGATTTGATGTTCGGAAGACCGCGCTTCTTGGCTTCTTTGATCCAATCTTCGGAATAATTGTTGCCGTTGAATACCACACGGCCATGTTTCTTCATGGCATCGCGGACAATGGCTGCAGCTTCTTTGTTGAGATTGCCTTTGGCTTTTTCAAGGCGCGTGGCAATTTCATCCAACGCTTCTGCCACAATCGTATTCAGAACCGTATTGGGTCCGGAAATAGAGGCTGAAGAACCGACCATGCGGAATTCAAATTTATTTCCCGTAAACGCAAACGGTGAGGTGCGGTTGCGATCGGTATTGTCTTTCGGAAGTGCCGGCATTGTATCAATGCCGATGTTAATAAAATGTTGTCCTTTTGAACTTCCAGTTTTGCCTTTCGCAATGCTTTCCAAAATATCGGTCAGCTCATCGCCCATAAAAATGGAGATAATCGCCGGAGGAGCTTCGTTGGCGCCTAGCCGATGATCATTTCCGGGAGTAGCTGCGCCTGCGCGCAATTTATCCGCGTGACGGTCAACCGCCGTAATGAGCGCACTTAAGAACAGCAAAAATTGTTCATTGTCATGAGGCGTATCACCAGGCTCCAGTAAATTGAAGCCGTCGTCTGTAGAAAGTGACCAGTTATTGTGTTTGCCGTTTCCATTAATTCCGGCATACGGCTTTTCATACAGAAGACAAACCAGATCATGGCGAAGCGCAACTTTGCGCATCGTTTCCATAACTAGCTGATTATGATCCGCGGCAATATTACCCGATGAAAATACCGGCGCCATTTCAAACTGAGCAGGCGCTACTTCGTTGTGTTTGGTCTTTGAAGAAACGCCCATTTTCCAAAGCTCAAGATCCAGATCTCGCATAAATTTGGACACGCGATCTTTGATGGAACCAAAATATTGATCTTCCAATTCCTGACCTTTTGGGGAAGGAGCTCCGAACAACGTCCGTCCCGTAACGATCAAATCCAGACGTTCATCATGAAATTTTTTATCAATTAAAAAATATTCTTGCTCCGGACCGACGGTCGGAAAAACGCGTTTCGATGTTTTGTTGCCAAGGATTCGCAAAACACGAAGAGCCTGCTTGGAAACGGCCGCCATCGAACGCAAAAGAGGCGTTTTTTTATCCAGCGCTTCACCCGTGTAGGAACAAAATGCCGTGGGGATACAAAGCGTCACATTGCCAGCACCGTCTTCTTTTAAGAAAGCGGGCGACGTACAATCCCAGGCCGTATAGCCGCGAGCTTCAAACGTGGTGCGTAGACCGCCGCTTGGAAAGGAAGAGGCGTCCGGTTCACCTTTAATGAGTTGTTTTCCGGAAAATTCCATGATGACTCCGCCATCTGAAGTCGGAGAAATAAAAGAATCATGCTTTTCAGCCGTTGTACCGGTAAGAGGTTGAAACCAATGGGTGTAATGGGTAGCGCCTTTTTCAATGGCCCAATCTTTCATCGCATTGGCAACGACATTGGCTACATTAAGGGTCAGCGGTGCGCCCTGTTCAATCGTTTTGAGAAGTGCTTTATAGGTATCATTAGGCAAGCGCTCTTTCATTGCCTTTTCATTAAAAACATTTGAACCAAAAACTTTACTAATATCCAACATACCGTTCTCCTTAAATCCCCCATTTGAATTTGGTTTGAGTGTAACGAGCCCGGGTATTCTAGCTCCTACTACACTGCTATCAAGCAAAAAATGTTTAGACATGTTTCAATTTCCTCCCAGTATTTTTTATTTTATTTCGGTTTGCGAATGGCAAGAGTCCGATGTATTTAAAAAAAAGGGCAAGATTTATGCCAATTTGGATAGCCGTTTTTAAGGAATTAACAGCAAAAACCGCCGCTTTAAAAATACGAAAATGATAGCTACGCTACAAAATTGTCACTGAGAGCAACTACTTTTTTTCGCCCTGGCTCCAGCGGCTGGCTTCCATAATCGGTAGATTAGCTTCTGTTGGAATGTAAACCACCTGTTTCTCATTGGTCTGAAGCCCTTCAATCCACCGGTAACGCAAATAATTTTCATTTACGCTGTTGGCAATGATAACGTTGCTCTTGGCCACGCCTTCAGCGCGCGTAACGGCAATCTCAGCGTCTTTTTTGGCTTTCTGAAGTTCAAATTCTTTTTGCAATGCTTCCTGCTCTGTTTTTAATTTGACCTCGATACTTTGAGAAAACACCGCCGGAAGCCGGACGTCGCGGAGCAAAACATCTTGAATCAAAACGCCGCGATTTTCCAATTTGCTTTTCAAGAAATCCAGAATCTTCTGTCCAATTTCAGACCGGCCTTCAATGCTGTAGAGTGCTTTGACTGGATATCCGCTGACCACGTTTCGAATGGATTCACGGACATAGGGTTCCAACACGGTTTGAGCAAAATTGGGTCCGATGGTTTTACGAACGAGAACCGCTCTATCGGCGGGAACATTAAATAAAATTGAAACGTCAAGCTGCGTAATCAAACCTTCTGAGGACGGAACGCTTGCGGTTTCTTTAAGCTCCTGGGTTTTTACGTTCCAGACTTCAATCCAGGTAAACAGCGGAAAATAAATATGCCATCCGGTTCCTAAAGGCTGATCTTTTATTTTTCCGAAATCCGCTTTCACGCCCGCTTGACCATCTTCAACTACGGCAACGCCACAACCGGATAATCCGGCCATCAATAAAATAGCGGCAAGGGCAAAAATTGAAATGTATTTGGTTTTCACAGCTTCTCCTTTTAATTTAAATTTGGCGAGTCTTGCGAGTAATTAGTTTAATCGAGGATGGACGAAATTGTATCGATAACCCAAGAATTAACTTTTGAGTTCCGCTTTAAATTTTTTTTCATTCTCGAAAGCGCTTCTTCTTCCAGAATCTCAAGCGCAAAAGAAAGTTCGTGAACCAGCCCTTTCGCGGCGCGCATGAGCATTTCCCGTTTTCCTTTGGCGCCTTTCCCATCTTTTTCGCGTGAATAAATTAAAACCACCCGGCTAAAAGTCCACGGTGTATTTTCTTCGATTAAATTAAGAATGATTTTGGGCTGGCCAATCCCCAACTCACGGTCATCCGGATCATTGGTTCCTAAATAATCCAAAATTTTATTGGCTTCCTGGCGGGAAATGGCCGGATGAAACCCGGAGGTTTCGACTTGAGAGCTATCGATCAAAAACTTGGCGCCCCGGAAACGCATTTGTTTGGATTCGAGCGAATAGTAATATTGGTCTTTGCCCGACTGGGTTTGTTTAATGACATCTTTCACCCGGCAGGGTCCGTGACTGGAATGATAGAGGAGACTGCCTCTTTGATAAGCTAATTTGGGGGCCATCAGTGAATGATTATACTCCTAAATCGAGGAAAAGCTCTTAATTTAAATCGGTTATTTAGGAAGTTGTTTTTTGTCGTCTTCTTCGATTTCACGGTAAATATGTTCCAGCCGCCATTTTTCGATCCGGCAAATGGTCGAATAATCACAATATTGGACACAATCACGAGGCCGAACTGGAATTTCGCCTCGTTCTATTCCATTCACAAATTTTTCAGCGTACAAAATCGACCTGCTTAGAATTTTTTCGAACTCGCGCTCCGAATAATGATTCCGTTTTTTGGTGCTGACATGGGCCGATGCTAAATTGTCTCGATGATGAAATCCGCTAGAGGTTGTTCGAAGCAAAGAATACAAATGCCCTCCCAGCGGTTTGAGGCCCAATTTTTCCTGGACCGCAATCAAATAAAACGGCAGTTGGAGTGACGTGCCATTCTCAAGCGCGTGAGGTTTAAATGATTTTCCATATTTATAGTCGATCACAAGCGCAAATTTTTTTTCCGGATCAACATCGATTCTGTCAATTTTACCGCGAAGTTTAATTTCCCGGTTTCGCCCTTTGAGCACCACGTCCTGAAATTCAAACTCAAAATGAACGGGCGTCAGTCCTGCGATCGGTGGTTTTTGATCCATCAATTCAAGCTGCAAAATTTGGATCAGCATTTCCTGCATTTTCTGGCGTTCCAATTCAATTCTATAAAACCGGTCACCACCCAGTGGTTCCTCATTCCACAGCTTATCGAATTTCACCAGACAATATTTCTTGGCCTCTTCAAATGTGATTTGGTTTTTGGAATCTCGTTGAAACGTAAAAAAATGTTCGAGCACATCATGCAAAATAGTTCCGCGCCGCCGAAGATCAATGCCTTCGATTTGTGTTTCCAATTTCAAAAGCCGGTCGGAAAAAAATCGGAAGGGACATTCCGCGTATTCCTCAAGCCAAGGCGGACTCCAAATGTCTCTTTTGAAATGCGGCCGGATTTTTTCATCTGAGATCATTCCTTCAATCGGTGTGAGGATGCGCTGAATCAGTGCTTGAAAAGCGACGTCTTGGATTAAATAATTGTAGAGAGAAAAACTGAGGTGGTGATTTTCGTCTTCTTCTCGTTCTGCCGGAATTTCCCACAAGTCACGGATGACGAGAGCTTCGGCTTCCTGGACCGAAGCGATCTCATTCCAATGGGGAAGTACCTCGGTAATCGGCTGCCTTTTAATCGGTAGTTCGTAGGCAAAAAGGCCGCATACTTCATCCACATAAAATGAAGGCAGCGCTTCCTTTCCTTCCAGATTGAATCTGGGATAGGTCAAAATCAAACGTTCCCGGCAACGCGTCACCGCCAAATAAAAAAGATAACGCTCAAAGGATTGACGGCTCAAATGTTCTTTTAAGATTTGACCTTTCCGATTCAGCGCGCGCCGTTCCGCATCGGATAAAACCGGATCTTCTTTGACTTGAATCGGAAATTGCTTTTCCAAAAGTCCGGCCAAAAATACGGCTTTGTATTCTTTCTGTCTGGCAATCGAAACATTGTAAACCTGAACTTTATTTTTATCCCGGCTATGAACAGAAAATAAATCAACTTCCATTAACGTCAGGAATTCTTCTGCCAGCTGGTTCCCGTCTCTATGAGCCGCAGGATTCTTTTGAATTAATTCTTCCAAAAGCATAAAAATCCGCCGAGCACTTTCCCGATCCAATCGGGTTTTTTCATCCGGGTGCTCCCCTGGAAAATGAAGCAGTCCAAAGGTCAGGATCACTTTTTTAAGCCAGGCAGAAAATTGAGCAGCGTCTTTTAATGATTTAAATTCATCTTCAAATTGGGCAATTTTTTTGAGCGAAACTGCCTCCGGAAAACTTTTCAGCCAGTAAGCGCGATCTTTGAAAATTCCCTTTCGGAGGGCCACCAATTCTAAATCATTGGTTTCATTCTGAGATGCCAATAAACGGACATAGCTTGATTTTAAAAAGTTGAAAATATCTTTTCGGTTCCAACCATTTAAGAAAATTTCCAGGAAACTGGCCAGCGTTCTGGCAATCGGTGTGGTTTTTAATCGAATGCGTTCATGAATTTCATACGGAATTTCAAATTTTTTGAAGACACTTTGAATCACTTGAATATAAGGATTGACGGCCCGAAATAAAACAGCGATATCGCTAAAATGATAATGGTCGCCATGCATGAGTCTTTTGATTTCTCTTGCGATCATTTCCATTTCACCCAACAGACCGGTAGCTTCAAAAATCTGAATGGAATTACCGGCTTTCATCTTGGAAGGAACTGCAGTCATTCGAAATAGATTCTTCTCCAAATCCTTGAGTTCACTCGTCTCGGCCCGGTGGTTTTCATTTTTCATCCATTCTGTCTTAAAACCAAGGTCTTCGAGTGCAGCTTGGGTTTCTGAAACCAGTTCAAAGAGTGATGCCCGCAGAGGATCTTGATCCAAGGTCAAAGTAATCGTAATTTGCTCCGCATGACGCATTAAAAATTCAATGAACGAAAGCTGAAGTTTTGAAAAATCAGAAAATCCGTCAATCCAAATATGGCTGAGCTCGGGTTTCTGGAATTCCCCGTGCGAGAGCCCTTCTTCCAAAAGGCGGAGCGAATCCCGCTGATCAGTGAGTTGACGCAAGGTGAGTTCTTTTTCGTAGGCTTCATAGATTAGACACAGATCGTCATATTTTGGGCCAAATTCCGGAAATTCTTGTTTGAGCACAGAAAGTTTTTTTCTGAGTTCATCCGGACGGATTAGATTTTCTTTGAGTTCAACAATGGTGTGAGCAATTAAATTTAAAAATCCGTTGGATCTTTGGGCAAAATCAAAATAATGAAGTTCCAATCGTCCGAGGATTTCTTTGAGCATGATCCGGCGCGTCACATCCGTGGCAAAGTCAATGCCGCCCAATTTCAAAAAATCCTTGAGCGCGCGGTCGAAGGTAGTAATTCGTTTCTGAAAAAATCCGGGGAGGCCTTTTTTTAAAATGAGATCGATGGTTCGTGCGCGGTGTTCAGCCGTGGGCAGAATGAACAGAAGATCATCGCGCAGAAGATCTTTTGAACTGTGAAGCGCTTCTTCGAAGGACTCGGTGCAATGCTGGGTTTTGCCGCATCCAGCTGGGCCGATTAAAAGTTTGAGATTAGGTTCCGTTATAGGTTGCAAAGGAGCTTTCCGTCTCCCAAAGTGTTACCCGGCCGACCGGTAATTTTTTGGAACGGGCGTAATCATAAATTAATTTTGAAATGGATTCGGCGGTGGGATTTTCATTCATGACGTAAAAGCGTTCGTTTTTTTCTTTTAAAACTGGGATTAAAGGATCGTCTTTTCTCAATAGCATGGTGTGATCTAAGGTTTGATCAATCCAATCCTTAATGAGCGTCCGAATCTCGCTGAAATCCACCACCATTCCACGCTCATCCAAGACTTCGCGCTCAAGCTCCACTTGGATTTTTCCGTTGTGGCCATGAAGATGGCGGCAGGCGCCTCCGTAATTCATGAGGCGATGGCCATAGCAGAAATAAATTTCTTTGGTCACCGTATACATGGAAGAGATCTTAGCCCCTTATCAAGAGGCGGTCAAGAGGGGTGCGGCACGTTCAAATGGATGATCTCTTGGGCGTGGCGAAGCGCTTCTTTGACATTGGAAAAGAAAGCATCTTTTCCGATGGATTGGTAGAGCCCTGATTTTTTAAGCGCATTCAGCGGTTGTTCCTGAATTCCGGAAATCAGAAGTTTCACTTTGTCGTGATGAGATCTTTTGCATAGCTCACGAAATGACTGAAGCCCGGTCGAATCCATGATCGGAACATTGCTTAATTTAAGAATGCGAACTTTTGGCGGTTTGGCCACAATGCGCGTCGCTTCTTCAAATTTGTGCGAAGCACCAAAGAAAAATGGTCCGTTGATTTCATAAATTTCAACACCTTCCGGAATTTTCATTTTATCCTTTGCGCTTCGGCGATCAATGGCTTCTTCTTCGATTTCATTTTCAAAAAGCTTGACTGAACTAATTCGTGACATGCGATGCATAAAAATGAAAGTCGATAAAACAACTCCGACTTCGATTGCAACCGTCAAATCGATTAAAACGGTTAGAAGAAAAGTAACGAGCAAAACGGCGGTTCCGCTTCTTGGGCCTCTTAAAATTCCGGCAAAAGACCGCCATTCGCTCATGTTGTAGGCTACGACGATCAAGATCCCGGCAAGACATGAGAGTGGAATTAATTTGGCCCATTTTCCAAAAAATAAAACAATGATTAAAACAGTCAAAGCGTGAACCATTCCCGCAACGGGCGTTCTGCCGCCATTTTTAATATTGGTCACCGTCCGCGCCAATGCGCCGGTGGTCGGAATTCCGCCAAACGCTCCAGAGAATACATTTGCGATTCCCTGACCGATTAACTCCATGTTGGAACGGTGTCTTCCGCCAATCATGCCGTCTGAAACCACCGCCGAAAGCAGCGATTCAATGCCGCACAGAATGGCAATGGTAAATGCCGGTTGAATCGTATTGCGAATCAGTTCAAAACTAAAATTAGGAAGATGAGGAACCGGAAGTGAATGAGGCAATTCGCCAAATCTGCTTCCCACCGTTTCAACGGGCAAACGAAAATATTCCACTAAAAAAGAAAATAGGATTAAAGCAATGAGTGAGCCCGGAATTTTTCTGGAAATTTTGGGCCAATAAGCAATGATTGCGACGGTGGCTATCGAAATAGTTAACGCATAAAAATTAAACGAATTGAGATGGGTTAAGAAAAGTTCCCATTTGTCTAAAAATTCTACGGGAATGGAGCCCACATTTAAACCAAGGAAATCTTTAATTTGGGAAGAGAAAATAATGACGGCAATTCCGCTGGTGAAACCCACAATCACAGGATAGGGAATGAATTTAATGACTGAACCAAAACCGGCCAATCCCATCGCAATTAAGAGGATGCCGGCCAGAATGGTCGCAACGATCAATCCGCTGACACCATATTGATGAACCACACTGTAAACCACGACAATAAAAGCGCCGGTGGGTCCGCCGATTTGAACCCGGCTTCCGCCAAGTAGAGAAATTAAAAATCCGCCGACAACAACGGTCAGCAAACCTTTTTCAGGCGTGACCCCGGAAGCAATCCCAAAGGCAATCCCCAGCGGAATGGCGACAATGCCGACAATGATGCCGGCAAACAAATCGGAAACAAATGCTTTCTTAGAATATCCTCTAAGCGTGGTGAATAATTTAGGTAATAAAATCATTTCACGAAATATTAGCGCTCTTCTGCTTTTTTGGCAATAGCTTTTAGGCCGGAAAGGGTTTCTTCTACAAGCTTCCAATCTTTTTGGTTTCTCGCTATACTATATGATTTATGGCAAAAACATTATTCGAAAAAATCTGGGAAAAACACGTCGTTTCCACTCTCCCAAACGATATGGTCATGCTCTATATTGACCGCCATTTAATTCATGAGGTCACCAGCCCTCAGGCGTTCGAAGGCCTTCGTCTGGCAAAACGAAAAGTCAGACGGCCGGAATTAACCTTTGCGACGATGGATCACAATGTTCCCACGGATGACCGGTCCGTTATTAAAGATCCAATTTCGCGAGCACAAGTGGAAGCACTGACTGAAAATTGCAAAGAATTTGGAATTACGCTTTATGATTTAAAAAGCGATCTTCAAGGCATTGTCCACATCATCGGACCGGAACTCGGATTTACACTCCCCGGCACCACGATTGTGTGCGGTGATTCTCATACGTCAACGCACGGCGCTTTTGGAACGCTCGCGTTTGGAATCGGAACCTCTGAAGTGGAACATGTTTTAGCGACTCAATGCTTGATCCAGAAGCGTCCCAAAACATTTAAAGTTGAATTTACGGGACAATTAAAACCGTGGATCACGGCAAAAGATATGATTCTAAAAATGATCGGCCTCATCGGAACAGCCGGCGGAACCGGATATGTTTTGGAATATTGCGGAGACGCGGTGAAAAATCTTTCGATGGAAGCGCGCATGACGATGTGCAACATGAGCATCGAAGCAGGCGCCCGCGCAGGAATGATTGCGCCCGATGAAACAACGTTTCAATATATTGCGAAGAGCAATCGGCCTTACGCGCCAAAAGGAAGAGCGTTTGATGAAGCTGTGAAATATTGGCGGACATTGTCTACCGATCCGGATGCAAAATACGACCGCACGCTTAAGATTGATGCCTCTCAAATTGCGCCACAAGTCACCTGGGGAACCAATCCCGGCATGGTACTAGATGTCACGGAACGAATTCCGGAACCCAGTCAAGTTCCCGGCTACAGCTCAAAAGATGTAGAACAGGCCCTTCAATATATGGGACTCAAAGCGGGCATACCGATTACGGATATTAAAATCGATACCGTTTTTATCGGAAGCTGCACGAATGCGCGAATTGAAGATTTGCGTTCGGCAGCTAAAATTTTTAAAGGCCGGAAAGTAGCGCCGAAAGTGCGCGTGCTGGTTGTTCCCGGTTCACAACAAGTTAAAAAACAGGCAGAGTTAGAAGGCTTGAATAAAATTTTTGAAGCGGCCGGCTGCGAATGGCGCCAGTCCGGCTGTAGCATGTGCCTGGCCATGAATCCCGATCAATTAAAACCCGGTGAGCGAAGTGCGTCAACATCGAACCGAAATTTTGAAGGTCGCCAAGGAAAAGGCGGAAGAACTCATTTGGTGAGTCCTGAAATGGCCGCTGCGGCAGGAATCGCTGGCCACTTTGTCGACATAAGAGATTGGAAATAAAAGAATTCTCCTCCCCCTTTATAGGGGGAGGAATTGATTGATAACAGAAAAGGTATTATCAATTCATGGAACCGTTTAAAAGTCACCGGGGATTAATCGCGGTACTGGACCGAGCCAATGTGGATACGGATCAAATCATTCCGAAGCAATTTTTAAAATCCATTAAGCGGACCGGATTTGAAGCCAATCTGTTTCATGACTGGCGTTATTTAGCCAACGGAAAACCAAATCCTGATTTTGAACTCAATCAAAACCGATTCAAAAATGCCACGATTTTGGTCGGCCGAAATAATTTTGGATGTGGTTCCAGCCGCGAACATGCCGTTTGGGCCATTCAGCAATATGGATTTAAAGCCGTCGTTGCTCCGAGTTTTGCCGACATTTTTCGAAACAACAGCACAAAAAATGGAATGTTAACGGTGGAATTAAAAGAATCTGAAGTGGAGGAAATTTTTCAAATGGTCAACCGATATGCAGGCCTTCAGGCCACGATCGATTTGGAGCATCAACGCTTGACGCTTCACTTGGCGGAAGAAATTTCGTTTCATTTCGAAATCGATAAATCCGTCAAAGAACATCTTAGCCGCGGCTTAGATGAAATTGAACAAACGCTTCAGTTCCAGGACAAAATCAAATCCTTCGAATCCAGCCACAATACTCAATTGTAAAAACTCACAGTTTTGTCAGGAATTTGGACGTGAAAAATCAGGCCAACCCGCAATGATGTAGGGGCCTAAAATAAAAATTCCAATAATCACTGCGCCGATCACGGCAAACAAAACGGCAGCTGCGGCAATGTCCTTGGCGCGCTTAACCAAACGTGAATATCGCTCTCCTACTACCAAATCCGCCATAATTTCTAAGACGGTGTTAAACGCTTCGGCAATCCAAACCAACACAATCACAATGACAATGAATGCAAATTCTGCAACGGTGATCCGAAACCAACAGGCAAGCGCAATCACAAGAATCGTTGCTAATGCATGAAACCAAGCATTATGTTCCGAGGAAACCATATCTATCAAACCGCGGACGGCATGCGAAAAACTTTTGATTCTCCGGGTCCAAGAAAACGACTGATTTTTTTTCATCCCCCACCACTTTTCAATAAGTTCACAGTTTCCCCAAACATGTCCATACTTAATCTCATTATGGAATTCGTGAGAAAGTGGTGGGGGATCATAATATTTCCTTGAGCCGTTCAGCCGGACGGGCCAGAATCGCCTTCGCGCCTTTTTCCACAATAGGCCGTTGAATTAAATCCGGATGTTTGACCATTAAATCAATCACCTGATCCTCGGTTAGTTTTTTCTGATCCAGTTTCAACTCTTGATAAATCAGCTCCTTTTTCCGAATGAGTTCAGAAGCCGAAATCCCCATTTTTTTAATCAACTCTTTTAATTTTGCCTTTGGAATTGCTTCCACATAATAATTCACAGCTTCAAAATCAACGCCGCTTTCTTTTAACGCCGTGTGCACTTGACGGCAGGTCGTACAGGTTGGTTTTTCATAAATTGTAATCATTCTCGCCACTTAATGGAACATCCCATCGAGGGATATTGTTTTCCCACGATCGCTTTATTGGATACCAATTGATCAATCGCATCTTTAAGCTCTTGCCGTCTCACTTGTTTTTCTTCTTTCCAATTATCATCCAGTCTTCCGTGATAAATCAATTGATGATTGGAATCAAAAAGATAAAGATCCGGCGTACATTGCGCTTGAAAGGAACGCGCTACGTTCTGAGTCTCATCCACCAAATACGGAAAATGAATTCCCCATTCTTTTATTTTTTCCTTCATGCGAGGCGGGGCATCTTCGGGATAATCAGGGTGAATGTTCGGATTAATTCCAACGGCGTTGACGCCGCGTGAAGTGGCATACTCAACAAGTTGAATTAAACGGGGCCAAATTGCCAGCGCATAAGGACAATGGTTACAGGTAAAGGCTACCAACAGGCCTTTTTTTCCAAATAGCTGTCCACTTTTAAATTTCTTGCCATTCGGATCCTTCAATTCAAATTCCGGCATTTTCGTGCCGAGTGTAATTGCAATCGATTCCACCAGAGCCATCGCTATTCTCCTGTTTCTTCTTTAAATTCCAGTTTCGGAATTAAATTTTGATTTTTCTCAAAGCAGATTTTTACATCCTTTAATAATTTTTCAACATTGAGTCCCAGCGCTGAGGGAGCATATTTTCGCAAATATTTGCCCGATGTTCCATAGAGTTTTCTGGCGCCGCTCAGATTTCCCCGCCTGAGATGATACAGCGCAACAGCTGCCTGAATCACGCCTTTGTATAAATCCTTATACTCATCTTGCGTTGCCAGCCACAAATCTTCGATGACTTCATGGCATTCGAAAAATTCTTCTTCATTAAAAAGCTTGATTCCTTTAATGAAACGCTGGTCGACTAACATATAGCAATCAGTTCCTTCCCCCTTTATGGGGGAAGGTTAGGATGGGGGTGGATTCTCTTAAAGCAATCCCCTCCCCCATCCGCCAACGCTTTGTGGCGAACAAGGGGGGAGGAAACTTGTTTTTCATCAATCATGGAACACAACACTGTGCTCAATCAGTTTTCCGTTTTGATAGGTAAATTTACCCGAGAAGAAGCGGCCTTTCTGAATCCATTTCAAGAAAATGGGGTCGCCTTCCCAAAGTGGAAGCTGGAAAACTTCTTCATCATCAATCCACTTCAGTTCGCCTTCATCAGATTCCGTCAATGAACCCGAGAATTGATCGGCCACAAACACATACACATACCAATCCTCTTCCTCTTTGAATGCAGGGAAAGTCAGAATTCCGCGAAGAGAAGGTTGTGTGATGGTCAGTCCCGATTCTTCTCTCACTTCCCGAATGACACATTCTTCAGGTGTTTCACCCAAATGAATTTTGCCGCCGAGGCCGTTCCATTTTCCGATATGGATGTCACGTTCTTTTTTATTCCGGTGGAGCATCAGCGTTTTGCCCTGATGTTTGACATAACACAAAGTGGCTAGTTTCATGGGAGATTAGTCATCTGTCATTGCGAGGAGCTTCGAAGAAGCGGCGGACGGCCGCTTGGTTTTCCGGTGCCGAACGGTCGGTTCGGCGAAGCAATCTATGTCTGGGATTGCTTCGGCCATTGCTAGGACCGTTGGCCTCGCAATGACAAATCAGGTTGCGAAACTAAATATTTGAGCACAAAGATTCCGCCAAGGAAAAGCAGCCAGGCCATGATTCCACGTCTGGCATCGCCGTCAATGGCAAACAGATAAGAATTAGGGTCCAGCACTTCAATTATTTTCATTTTTCTAAAAAATATTTTTCCAAAAATCAAACCGGAATGGATAGCAATCGGCAAATAAAGTGAGCCGGATTTAAGATAGGCAAAACACAAGAGAACATTCAAACAAAAAAGGCCGCCGGCCAGCATCATGTGTTTGGGAACGGACCAAAAATTGGAAACATTGGCAAGATCATGAAACAAAACGAAAATAATCCCGGTAATTACAATGGCCGCCCACTTCGGGAGATCTTTAAGTAAGGTTTGAAAGAAAAACCCGCGAAATAAAATTTCTTCGGTCAAAGCAATACCAAAAGCGCTGAAGGCGACAAAAAAAGCAGTGATCATCTGCTCAAATCCCCACCGATCCCGAAAATTAATCACTCCAAATAGTTTAGTCAGCACCGTGTAAAACACGAATGCAAACACGCCAACCGCCCACCCTTTTAGAAAACTCTGAATCCAGCCTGGATAAGGTTTGAGCCCGAGCGACAGAAAACTTTCTTTATTCACATAAGTTTGAAAGATGAAAACATTCAAAACGAAAAGAATATAGAAAGTCAGCTGGCCGATTCCGTGATGTATCAGCAGATCGGCGTTTTTATGGAAGACGAAGGAAATAGTAAATTCGAGCAGCCAAATGATGGTGGCGAAAACCAGAATAAAACCGGTTACTTTAAGCAGTGATCGCATTTATTCAGTATCGGATAAAGCAAATTTGACAGGAACCAAAACCATTGAAGGATACGGATTATTTTCGTAGTACGCTGGATGAAATTTCCACGAAGAAACAGCTTCAAGTGCCGCTTGATCTAAAGCTTCATGGCCAGTGCTTTTTTCAACTGCGATGTCTGCGGGATTTCCTTCTTCTGAAACTAGCACCTTCAAAACCACCGTACCTTCCCAACCTTTTTCCCGCGCGAGTTTGGGATATTCAGGTGCCTGTACGTCTAGATAATCTAATGACGAAACTTCCATCGGAGCTTCATGCAAAACAGAGGTAACCGCTTGTTTGGCCAAACCTAATTCAGAATTGCTCAGGGATAATTTGGGAAGAATGTTTCTGGGATTTTTTGCAGAAGAAACGCCAACAAAAGCAAAACAGCTTACCAATAAGGCAATAAAGATTAAATTGATCGATTTGGATGTGGAAATCATTCCATGCTCACAATGGACTCATGATACCAAATTCTAAAAGAATTTATACTTTTTTATGCAGCTTGTTTGTTTGAGGGTACAAACCGGTCGCGTATCCAGCCGCCAACAAGCCATAAAATACACGGGAGCACGATCAGAAGCGAGAACCATTTACCATAGACACCCGCGGGTGAGAATTGTTCCGTGGCAACGTGGATGGCTTCGCTATTCGGAAGGATTCCGGCTTCAGAAAATTCGTGAATGGAATAAATTCCGATTTGAACCAGGAACAGGGCCAGAAAAATTCCGGTGACCTTAAAAAACCGGGTCAGATTAATGGAATAGCTGAACCGCAGCCAAGCAACCGAAAGAGCCGTCGCAGCCAAAAGTCCCAAAAACATTCCAGTTATGAACTGACCTTGGCGTACTTGAATTAACATCACCGCCATTTCCATTCCTTCCCGTGTAATCATGAGCACGGAAAAGATAAAAACGGCGAGGAAAGCTGCCGTCCGTGACGTTTTCGAAGACGCTTTAAATAATTGTTGCTCCACATCAGATTTAAAACGTGGTCCGATCCGCCACATTTGATAAACCAACGAACCTACCATCACGATCGTAACCACACCCAAAATTCCTTCCCATAAAGATTGATTGACTCCTTCGCGCAGAATGTAGCCGATCCCGGCGCTGGCAAAAATCGAAACGAGAATCCCCCAATAAACAGCGGGAATGAGCCATTTATCTTTTGACTTTTTAAAATAGGAAAGAATAATCGCAACGATGAGAAATCCTTCAAAGCCTTCCCGGAATGCAATAATAAAAGCTTGCAACATTTAATGGGCCTCGCGCTGTTTGGCTAAACGTTTCATATATTTTTTCGGTTTTTTGTTGAAAGCAATCATGCAGTTGCGACAGCAGAGATAAATTCGCTCACCTTGATAATCGACAAAAAACTTTTGCTTTACTCGTTCCCCCTGCATAACCGGACAGGTCGTATTCGGCGCCAACTGAGCCAATGTTATACGCGGGCCGAAAAACAAAAAAAACAAACATAAAAAAGCTACTAATTTAACACCTTTTCCCCTCACCTTAATCCTCTCCCCAAGGGAAGAGGAAATAAAATTGATTGGACACAAACTTATTTTACTTAAATTTCCCTCTCCCAATGGGAGAGGGCTAGGGTGAGGGTTAAATATTTTTCTCATTACACAGTCGCCTGAGATGTCTCAATATTAGTTGGTTTCTTAAAAATGGAGGAGGTGTCAAACGGAAATGGAATTCCCACAATTAACCGTACTTGGTGATCATCGGCAGCGTGATTGAGCCCGAATGATGCGCCTGCGACGACCCAGAAATATTTGTTTTCCCAGGCCACCGTCGGTCCAAGAAATAACTCATTTCGATGGCTGGACGGATGCCAGAGATCTCCGTGAAATTCCATTCCGACGCGTACTTCAGGAAGAATCTCATAACTAATGCCGCTTGAAAATTCATGAGTGGTTCGTCCATCACGCGCCAGTTCATTTTCCATGATCTGATTATAAACAACATTTAACTTACTATTGATGTCCTTGGAAAGCACAAGTTTTGTCTCTATTTCATTATGATGTTCATGTTCCCTGGGATCCGTAGCCCATTCCACATAAATTAAGGGATCAACCCAATACTGTCCTTTTTCACCAATTCGATATTTAGTTTCGAATTTAAATCCTGTGTAAACCGTCGAATCATCCGAGCCTGCAACATTCTTGGTCTGCCACCGTTCATAATTAGCAATCGTCAAGCGATCGGTCACGCCATACTCCAACTCGCTCTGATAATCAATTGTATTTTCGTTGGCCTTGCTTCCGTC
>ORMF010232182.1_pt1 | contig 32207 bp, 32 predicted proteins | sample 1779871 | NCBI WGS metagenome assembly ORMF01 (sample SAMEA104232316, study PRJEB22302) | groundwater metagenome | biome: forest; feature: aquifer; material: groundwater | place: USA | collected 2011-08-07 | depth 5.4 m | reverse complement strand
GACGGCGTCTTGAAGCCGTTCTTAAGATGCTTTTGATATTTCACTTCCAGCGGCACGGCCATTCCGCCCGGCTGCCGTTTGAGATCCTCTAGAGTCACTCCGCTGGGAGCCAGGATATAATCGAAAGCCTTTTCTATACTGCCGTTCCAAAACTGCTCGCCGAATCCCATGCGCAGAGCAAGGTCGAAAATCATCTCCAGGTCGGGCCGCGACTCATGCTGCGGCGCGATCACCTGCGAGCGGTACTGCATATAGGCGCTGGTCTGCGCTGCCTGCTCGAAGGTCGTTCTGAGATTCCAGGACTCCCATGGCGTCGAAGCCGGCAGGAGAAAGTCGGCGTAGCGCGCGGCCGGCGTTTCGTAAAATTCCGTCTGCACGTAAAGATCGAGGGCCTGAAGCGCGCGCCGGCCAGTCTCGGTGTCGCCGTTGGATAAAATTATGTCCCCGCCGAAGCTCAAAAAACCCCGCACGGGGTAAGGCTTGCCGGTAAGAATCGCCTTGTACACCTCATATGCCTGCACCTTGCCAGTGTTGGTCGGGCCGAGCGGTCTTTCGGCGTAGCCGAGCCGCTTGTTGAACTGCTCTGGTGAGAGCAGATTGCGCCCTTCCACATCGTTCACCGCCGGCTTGGAAAAACGCACGTTGCCGCCGGGCCGGTCGAGATTACCGGTCAAGGCATAGAAGAGACAGACCGCGCGGTTGATCTGCATCGAGTCGGCATGTTGCTCGATGCCGTTGTAGGTGTAGTAGCAATTCGGTTGCGTGGAGGTGAAGAGTCGCACGGTTTCGCGCACGACGTCCGGCGTGATTCCCGTGCGCGGCGCGGTCCTCTCCGGCGCATATTCATTAACTCGCTCCCTAAAAAGATCGAAGGCCGGCCGCGCTTCAACCTCGCGCCCGCCGGCAAGAGGCACGCGCCACCGCCCGCTAAAGGCGGCCCGGGCATCCGCGCCAAGAGTCACCGGATCGTAAAGCGCCGCTTGGCCCGCCTTCTCGTCCCAGACGACATACTGCCCCGGTTTCGCGCCAGCAGCGAACGCTTCGCCCCGCAGCGCGCCGCCGGCCTCGGCGATCAACAAGCCACCATTGGTCCACTGGCGCAAGAATTCTTCGTCGTAGAGTTTTTCCTCCAGCATCACATAGAGAAAACTCATGGCGAGCAGTCCATCGCTGCCCGGCCTAACCGGCAACCAGAGCGCCGCTTTCTTCGTCAACGGGATCGGTCGCGGATCGATGACGATCAGCTTGGCGCCGCGATTCACCGCGCGCGAGATGCGCATCGCCTGCGTCGGCCACGAGGCCTGGGGATTGTGTCCCCAGAGAAGGATGCAGGCGCTGTTTTCGAAATCGGGGGCGGGGATGCCGCCGCCATAGGTATAAAGCGAGCCGGAGTCTTTATGCCAGTTGCAAATGTGGCCAGTAGAGACTGTGTTGGGACTGCCGAACACGCTCGCGAAGCGAATCATGAACGCTTCGTATTCCTGCGACGAACTGCCACCGGCAGCGCCGCGGTAAAAGAAAACCGACTCGGGACCGTAGTCGGCTTTGAGCAGTCGCAGTCGCTCGGAGATTTCGCTCATCACCTCGTCCCAACCGACGCGCGTCCAACCGGGATCGTCCTCTGACTTGGGGCTGGTGCGGCGCATGGGATATTTCAAGCGCAGGGGATCGTACACCATCTGCGGCGCCGACTGGCCTTTGACGCAGATGCCGCGATTGGGGTGATTGGGGTCGGGCTCGAGGCGGACAAACTTGCCGTCCTCCACCGTCGCGATCACGCCGCAGCGCGACTTGCTCATCGGACAGTACGTGCGAATCAATTCACCGGCGTCTCCCATGGGCACCCCCAACTTTCTCTGCCGCTAACTCTATAAAGCACGCCGCCGAATGGCAACCTAAAACTGGCGGGTAAGACTCCGGTTCCGGATATCCCGCGACCCCAGATCCGGTTCGATAAGGTTGCTAGATACTAACCAGCGATAAACAGGACGAGTTTTAGAAAAATTATCGCGCCAAGCTCGCTAAGCTCGCAAAGAAAGACTCGTTGTCATTTCGACCAAAGGGAGAAATCTTTCTTAGATCCCTCGCATCCGCTCGGGATGACGGGCCTCGACCGTCACCTTGGCGTTCTTTGCGTTCCTTGCGTTTTTTGCGCGAGATTGCATCTTTTCCTACCCTCTCCTCTTCGAAAAATTTCAAATATGTTTGTTTAGGTTTTTTTGGAGTTCCCATCGACCGGCCGGATGCCGTATCGCTCCCATTGAGCATCGACCTTTTCCAGATGCGCCTTGGGAGGAACGGCGAGGGGCGGGAATGGCTGCTTTTTGGTTGCGTCGATACCGAGCTTAGAGCTTACTTGATCCTCCGGTTTGACCCTCTCCCCGTTCTGCAAGGGCTGGGACGGATCGAGCGTGAGCGGATCAGTGTTTTTGATGACGTAGACATCCTCCGCCGGCTGCATGCGAAAGCTCAGCGCCCATTCGACCTGGAAGGAATCGCGAATATCGATGTCGTCGTCCACGACGATGGTAACCTTGCCGAACACGTCATGGTGCGACCAGGCGCCCATCATCGCCTTGAGCGGCTGAAAGCGGTTCTGCTTTTTCATCGAGATGATCAGCATCCCCGTAGCGCCACCGCTATCGGTTAGATGAACGTCGGTGACTGGAATGCCTAAGTTCTCTTTCAGGTGCCGGCGGATGACCGCCTCGCGGCCGATGGCCTTGATGCAGCTCGATTCGCTCGGCGGCATCTGACTCAGGAAGGCTTGATAGATGGGATTCTTTCTGTGAGTGATGCAGGTAATTTCGACAAATGGGTGGTTGCCGCCGCTGCCCATGTAACCACCATACTCACCGAAGGGGCCTTCGGCCTCGCGGCCTTGAAAAGGAATTTTCCCTTCGACGACGATCTCGGCGGTAGCCGGCACCACCAGATCGACTGTCCGGCACCGCGTCACCTCGACCGGTTCCCCGCGGATGCCGCCGGCGACCGCGAGCTCATCGACGCCGTAGGGAAACGGGGTAACAGAGGTAAGCCCAATGATCGGATCGGCGCCAAAGACGATCGCCACGTCCGTACCTTGGCCGCGAGCCTCGTTCTTGCGAATATGCTGGTTCATGTTGCGCGGTGGGTTGATCATCAGGCCGGCTTTCCTGCGCCCTTTGACTTGCACCCGATAGGTGCCCATGTTCGGAATTCCCGTCTCCGGATCGCGAGAAATTACGAATGGCGAAGTATGGTAAGGACCCGGATCTTCCCCCACCGTCCAGACGGGCGCCGGCAGCATTTCGAAGTTGACGCTTTCCCCCGAATGCACGACCTCCTGGCAAGGGCCGCTTTCGACTAGACGAGGCTTAATGGGATTCGTTTGCCCGCGCTCCCACTTTTCCAACGTCCCCTCAAGTGTCGTCTCCAGCGCGGTGGCATAGATCGCCCGTGAGCCGCCGAGAATGCCGATCACCAAGGGGATATCCGAGCCTTTGATGTTATCGAACATCAACGCGGGGCGACGCTCTTCAGGAATGTTTTGAAAGACCCGCCGGCAGACAGCGGCGATTTCCCAATCCTTGTCGACCTCGGATCGAACGCGGCAGAGAAGGCCCTTCTCTTCTAAGGCGGTCAGGTATTGGCGTAAGTCCCGATAGGCCATACGAACTCCCCTTTCGGTTGACGGCCGCTAGGTTCTGATCCGGACATTTCGCATACGCAGGTCAAGCCGACGACGCGGTCCCCATTGAATTGGTTAGCCGAACTTGAGCAGACGAGCCGCGTTCGATCCAAGAATCCGCGACTGATCGGCTCGGGAGAGAGCCGCCAGCTTTGTCACCACCTCCACCGGCCGGTCGTAGCCGATGGCGAAGCAATAATCGCTGCCGATCATGACCCGCTGCGCGCCGACCAGGCGAATGAGGTAAAGAAGCATGCCGGGATCATGGCTGATCGTGTCATAGGTGAACCGCTTGAGATATGCCGACGGTTTATGTTTTATCTGCCGGCATTCCTCGGTAATTTTGTGGCCTCGGTCCATGCGCCCAATAAGGGATAGAAGCGCGCCTCCGGCGTGGGGCAAACAGATGCTCAGACGCGGAAAGCGGTCCAGGATTCCGCTGAAAATGAGATTCGCCGCCGCGATCGTGGTATCCAATGGGAAACCGATCAGGTTATAAAAAAAATAGGGCTTGAGGCGCTCGGTCGGGATCACCTGGGTCGGGTGGAGAAAGATCGGCAGACGCAGCGCCTCGATACGCTGAAACAAAGGGAGGAACTCAGGATCTGAAAGATCTTTGCCGTTGATGTTGGTGCCGATGTAAACGCCGCGGATGCCCGCCAGCTTGGACGCCCGCTCAAGCTCGGCGAGCGACGACGGGACATCTTGCATGGGCAGCACGGCCAGACCGAGGAAGCGATCGGGAAACGCGGTATGTGCCTCGACCATCGCATCATTCATCGCCTGGGAAAGTTTCAAGCCTAGTTCGGCATCCGCCCAGTAGACCATCGGCCGGGTTAGCGAAAGAGCATGAACGTCGACCCGCTGGCGCTTCATCTCCTTGAGCCGAACGTCGAGATCCGTAAAGGCCGGCCCAAGGCTCAAGCGGCTCCCTTTTATGTCGATGACAACTTCCTTTAGCCGCTTCCGATCCAATTTGATACCGAACCTCTCTCCCTCTTGGGCAAGCAACTTGAGGTAGGGTTCGGGATAGAAATGCGCGTGAATGTCGATGTTCGGCTTTGAGATCATTGCCAAATTTTCAGCAATCAGTATGCCATGGAGGCCGAGTCCCCGTTTATGTCCGAGCCTTATAGGAGAGCCCCGTTTTTGACCTTTATAATAGGACGACAATCGCATTAGAATTGAGAAAACAAACCCGCAGAATTACTAAATCCAAGAATCACGCGGCGCACGCATTGTGCTAATCGTCTGATTGTTTTGGTCACAGCTCTTGACCGTCGAAGTATTCGTGCGGCATAGACTTTGTATGCCTTAGAAAGATAACCCTCATCGCTTTGGAGGTTTCCATGAGTTATACGGAGAAATTCACCTGGGCGGGGAAAGAACTAATCATCAAGCGCGAAACTTCGCCGGTCCAGGTCATTTCCGCGGAGAGCGCCCAAATCAAGCTCGAAAAGCTCAACATCAACGATTCGGCCTTGCGTCCCACCAATTACGCGCGCGCCGAAGGTACCGTGCTGCCGCTGTTTCAAGCCGAAGGCGTTCGGCTCGACCTATCCAAGCGCACCAAGGAGCCGATGAATTTCTGGCATCGCAACATGGACTGCGATGAGCTGATCTTTTGTTACAAAGGCGCAATCCACTGGGAGACGGAGCTCGGTCCGATCACGCTGCAGTCGGGCGAGATGTTTGTCATTCCCAAAGGAATCGCCCACCGTTCGCTCCCACCGCCCGACTCCCAGGAGGAGAACATCATTATCGAACTCAAGATCAACGGCGCGATCGCCAAGCTCGTCTAAGCCCGGGGGATATGGCGATCACCTTCGTTCGCAACATTGACGCGATCTTCGCTGTGAACGCGGCAAGTGATTTAGAGATAAGGGATGCATAGAATCAAACTAAAGATCAACGGCGATGAGCTCGAGCATGAGGTTGATGCGCGAGTCTTGCTGGTTCATTACATCAGAGAACAGGCGCGGCTTACCGGCACCCATGTCGGCTGCGACACGGGGAACTGCGGGGCCTGCACCGTCATCTTCAACGGCAAGGCGGTCAAGTCATGCATGACCCTGGCGGCGCAAGCCGACGGCGCGGAAGTCATGACGATCGAAGGGCTCGGCAACAATGGGCTGCACCCGATTCAAAAGGCCTTCATGGAAAAGTTCGCCATCCAGTGCGGCTACTGTACGCCCGGCATGGTCATGAGCGCGTATGGCTTGCTTACCGCCAACCCATCGCCCGATGAGGCGGAGATCAGGGATGCCCTCGAAGGAAACCTGTGCATGTGCACGGGTTACCAGCAGATCATTGAGGCCGTTGCCCATGCAGCCGAGGTCATGAGGGGAGCCGGGAAGAAAAAGTAATGATGAAATTGGACGAGATCCTGGTCACGCGCAATTGGGTGGGCAAGCCGGTTCAAAGGCAGGAGGACCTCCGTTTGGTCAAAGGAGAGGGTTCTTATGTCGACGATCTGGACATGGATTGCCATCACGTTGCGATCCTGAGAAGCCCCCACGCGCACGCGCGCATCAAGAAAATCGATGTCAGCAAGGCGCTGGCCTTAAAAGGGGTCATCGCGGTGCTCACCGGCCAGGAAGTGGCCGGCCAGACCAAACCGATCTCGGCCCGAGCCATCACCCGGCCGGCCACGCAGTATGTCATGGCCGTCGATAAAGTCAGATATGTGGGCGAGCCGGTTGTAGCCCTGGCCGCCGAGAATCGCTACATCGCCGAGGACGCCCTCGAGATTATCGAAGTCGATTATGAAGCGCTCCCGCCAGTCGTTACGCTGGAGGATGCGCTCAAGCCGGATGCCCCGCTGGTCTTCGAAGAGGCCGGCAGCAACGTGCTCATGCACGATCTGATGGAGCATGGAAACTTCGCCGAAGCCTGCCAGGAAGCCGACTTGTTTTTAAAAGAAGCCTTCAAGGTCCATCGCTACAGCTCCACCCCCTTGGAACCCTGGGCGATCATCGCCGATTACCAAAAAAGCAGCGATGCTTTTCTCGTTTGGGCCAACGACCAGCAGCATGGCAGAAGCATCACCAACGTGTGCAACACGCTTGGCATTCCCACCAATAAACTGCGTCTCATGGTCCCCGACAGCGGCGGCGGCTTCGGCATCAAGCTGGCGCTGTGGCCTTACATCGTCATCCTGTCCCTGTTGGCCAAGAAAGCGAACAAACCGGTCAAATGGATTCAAACCAGAACGGAACATCTGCTGGCCGGCAGCCACGCGCCGGATGCCAACGTCGAGATCGAGCTGGCGCTGAAAAAAGACGGCAGAATACTCGCTGTCAGCATCAAAGATACACAGAACGACGGCTCTTTCGTTCACACCGCTGGTATCTACGGTCTGATCAAATTCGCCACCATGGTCGGCTGCTACAACATCAAGGCGACCAAGGCCGAATTGCTGAGCGTCGTGACCAACAAGGGCCCCACGGTGCAAAACCGCGGCGTCGGCAAACCGACCATGATCTTTGTCCTGGAACGCATGGTTGACCTGGCGGCCAAAAAGCTCGGCTTGGACCCGAGCGAGATTCGCTTTAGAAACTTCGTCAAGCCGGAGCAGATGCCTCACACGACCCCGTCGGGTGAAATCTACGAGAGTGGAAACTATCCCGAGTGTCTTAGAAAGGCATTGGAACTGGTCGGCTACGAGGAGCTGAAACGGCGGCGCGACGCGGAAAGAAAAAACGGCAAATATCTGGGCATCGGGATCAGCGCCGGCGTCGAGCCGGGAACCTCCAATCTCGGCTACTATTACACCGCGCGGGGCACGCCGGAATACACCGGCAACGCCGAGGGCGCCATCGTCAGCGTCGATTACGACGGCAACCTGAACGTTCTCTTAGGTTCCGTCGACACCGGCCAGGGGCATGCGACGACCGTCGCGCAGGTGATCGCCGATATGCTCGCCATCACCCCGGACAACGTCTCGATGAACTCGCATGTCGACTCACTGATTTCCCCGTTTCTGGGTCATTCCGGAGCCTACTCCAATAAATTCAACGACGTCGATCTCGGCGCCGTCGTCATGGCCACCAAGAAGATTCGCGACAAAATGCTCAGGCTCGCCGCCCATATGTTGGAGCTTGACGTAAACCAGCTCCAACTCAAGGACGGCAAGATTTGCTCGGCGAGAGACGAAGCCAAAGCGGTATCGTTTAAAGAAATCGCTTCGCTGGCCTACAAGAAAATCCTTTTTCTGCCTGAAGGCGAAGAGCCCGGCCTGAAAGAGATCGCCTACTACCGAAACCCCATCGCCAAGCTGCCAAACCGTAAGGACTTCAACATCCAACTCACCCACTCCAACTCCGTGCATATCGTCGTCGTCGAAGTCGATGTGCAGTCCGGCATGATCGAATTTCTCAAGTACGGCATCGTGCATGACTGCGGCCGGCAAATTAATCCGGGCATCGTCGAGGGCATGGCGATCGGCTCCACTGTGCACGGTGTCGGGGCGTCTCTCTTGGAGGATTTCGTCTACAACGAGGATGGCCAACTGCTGACGACGACTTTCATGGACTATATGAAGCCGCTCGCGATGGGAGTACCGAAGTTTGAATTGGCCCATATGGAATCTCCCTGTCCGTACACTCTGCTCGGCACCAAAGCCGTGGGCGAGGGGGGCTCCTTGCCTTCCCTCGCGGCGATCGCCAATGCCGTAGAGGATGCGCTTGCGCCGTTCGGAGTCAAAGTTACATCGTTGCCGATCACGCCCGAGAAGGTCGTGCGAGCGGTAACCGAAAGCAAACAAATTTAGCTCGGGACGAACGGATGTTTTCCAACCGATTTGAATATTTCGCGCCGAAGTCGCTCGAAGAAGCTTTGGCGCTTCTGGCCACCTATCAGGATGACGCCAAACTTCTCGCCGGCGGGCAGAGTCTGCTGTCTCTGATGAAGCTGCGCCTGGCAAACCCAAGGGTTCTCATCGACCTGGGGCGCATCGCCGATCTCGATTATCTCCGCGCCGATGGCGAAAAGCTCAACATCGGCGCGCGGACCACCTATGCGCAAATAAAGGAATCCGAACTGCTACGAAATAAGTGCCCGCTCCTGCCCAAGACCGCCTCCGTCGTCGGCGACGCGCAGGTTAGAAATCGCGGCACCATCGGCGGCAGTCTGGCCCATGCGGACCCGCACGGCGATATGCCCGCGGCCGCCCTCGCGCTCCAGGCGGAACTAAAAGCGGTGGGACCCAAAGGCGCGCGCTGGATCAAAGCGGAGGATTTTTTCGTCGGCATCTTCAGCACTGTCTTGGCACCCGACGAGATCTTGACTGAAATCCGCGTCCCCGCTTCGGACAACACGCGGAGCGTTTATCTCAAGGCGGCGCGCCGGCCATCGGACTTTGCGATGGTGGGTGTGGCCTTACGTCTGAAACTCGGCCCGGAGCAAACCTGCGAGCAGATTACTATCGGTGTAACCGGAGTGACTGACAAGCCTTACCGCGGCGCGGCGGTCGAAAAGGCGCTGCGCGGGCAAAAGCTCAATGCCAAGACCATCGAAGAGGCCGTGGCCCTCATCACCGACGGAGTGGACGTTGCCGAGGATCTCCACGCGTCGAAAAAATTTCGTTCCCACCTCGCCCGGCTCTATACCGGGCGCGCCATCCGCGCGGCTATGTGACTAGCGCGGCCATCGGAGGGACTCAACCATGATGCCAGCCGTGGACGAAAACACCGAAAAGATCTTTTCCTATTGCATTCACTGCGCGGCGCTATGCGGCGTCATCGCCCATGTGAAGGAGGGCCATCTGATCAAAGTTGAGGGAGATCCCGACACCCTCAACAATGGCGGCACCCTTTGCCCGAAAGGGCTTTCGGCCAAGCAGGAGATCTATCATCCGGACCGACTCAAATACCCCATGAAGCGCAGCAATCCCAAGACGGATGCCGATCCCGGTTGGGTGAGGATTAGCTGGGATGAGGCCCTGGATACCATCGCCGTCAAGATGAAAGAGATTCGCGACCATGACGGGCCGGAGGCTTTTTTCTTCCAAAAGGGTTCCACCGGCGGCTCTTCGGGAACCGAATGGTACCGATTCTTTCATCGGCTTTCAGCCCTCTACGGCAGCCCCAACCATGGAGGCACGGGCCATATCTGCTGCTACAGCCGCAGCTGCCCCGGCCTGCCCACTCACCTGGGCGGCAAAGGGCAGCACCCGGCGATCGATTATGACAAGACGAATCTTATATTTCTGGTTGGCTACAACATTCTCCATACAAATCCCCCGATCGCCAGGAAAATTCTCGACGCCAAGCGGAGGGGAGCCAAGCTCGTCGTCGTCGATCCCATGCTTTCGCCGACCGCCGCTAAGGCGGACATCTGGCTTGCTTTACGTCCTGGAACCGACATGGCGCTTTTTCTGGCGATGCATCACGTGATTATCCGTGAGCGGCTCTACGATTCTGAGTTCCTGGCTTCCTGGTCCAACGCGCCTTTTTTAGTGCGCGACGATAATGGCCTGTTTCTCAGGGAGGGTAAGGCGTATGTGGTTTGGGATAGCGAAGCGGAGAGACCACATCCCGCCGATCCCTGGCTGCCGCCCGAGGTAAAGCCAGCCCTGACAGGCGCTGTGTCCGTGAACGGCATCTCGTGCAGGCCGGCTTGGCAACTTTTCGCCGAACTGGTGGACAAGTGCAGCCCCGAATGGGCTCAAGAGATCACCTCGATCCCGGCAGAAGATATTCGGATGGTCGCTCGGCTCTTTGCCACCGCGAAGCCGGCCAGTACGGATTGGTATAACGGCTTACACAAAAGCTCCAATGGATTTTCTACCGCCGTGGCTTTGGCTCTGCTGTCTGTTGTAACGGGGAACTGGGATATTCCGGGTGGGCTCTCCTTTGAATCCGACCTCAAGTTCAAAGACGTCAAAGGATCTCAGTACCTGCCTGAAGGCTGGGTCAAGAAAAGTCTCGTGGCCGCGACGGGATACAAGGTGCGAGAGTACTACAAAGAATACGTGGGACCGATGAACCTGGTGGCCGATGCAATTCTTACCGGCAAGCCCTACCCCATCAAAGGCATGCTCGCCCTCGCGTCCGGAGTCGCGACTTCAAACCCAAACTCCAGGAGGATGATCGATGCCTTGAGGAATTTGGAGTTCCTGGCCGTGGGGGACATCTGGAAAACGCCCGCCACGGCCGCTGCCGACATCGTTCTCCCTTGCGCCACTCACTGGGAGTCCGAATTTGTCAACTACAACGCGCCTTATCTCATGTACCGCCGCCCCGTTGTGCCACCCCAACACGAAGCCTGGCCGGACATAAAAATCGTCTTCGAGCTGGCCAAAAGGCTTGGATACGAAAAAGAATTCTGGAGCGGAGATATTAAAACCGCTTTTGACGAGATGCTTCAGCCGCTCAACGTGACCGTGGACGGACTCGCGGCTTCCTCGCGTGGGATACGGCATCTGCCGCCGGATCCGCATTACCGGAAATACGCGGCAAAAGATAAGCAGACCGGTAAACCGAAAGGCGTTGCCACGCCGACGGGAAAACTCGAAATCTACTCGGAAACTCTCAAGACGCTGGGCTACGATCCCTTGCCTTATTGGCGGGAACCCGAGCCTGGGCCGGTGGCCACACCGGAGCTTTTTGAGAAATTTCCTTTGATTTTAAGCAGCGGATTTAAACCCATGCATTGGCTGCATGGGCAATTGAGAGCTATTCCCTGGCTGAGAGAGTGCGAGGAGGAGCCGCGTGTCTGGATCAATCGTCGAAGCGCGCGAGGGCTTGGCATTCGCGATGGGGATGTTGTCATGGTCGAAACTCCCAAGCGCGACGGAACCCTGCAAGGCTCGGTGCAACTCAAAGCTCACCTCACCGAATCGGTCCAACCCCAGGTCATTTACATCCCCTATGGCTGGTGGCAGGGTTGTAGCGCGCTGGATATAAAAGACCCCGGTCACCTCGACGGCTCCGCCAACATCAATAATCTCTACGATGACTCGTTCACGGATCCCGTAAGCGGAACCATCGGGATAGTCTCGTATCCCTGCCGGATCAGAAAGGAGTAGGCCGTGGCGCGATATGGCTTAGTCATCGATTCCAACCGGTGCACCGGTTGCTACGCTTGTCTGGTAGCTTGCAAGTCGGAGAACTCCACGGCGCCGGGAGTCTCTTGGATCCGCATCGAAGAAAAAGAGTCGGGAGAATATCCGAGAGTTACCAGAACCTACATCCCGATGCTCTGCATGCAATGCGGCGAGATACCCTGCGCACAGGGTTGTCCCACCGATGCGATCACTAAAGACGCCACCGGTGTCGTCTTGATCGACCAGGAAAAGTGCATCTGTGAGAATACCAAACCCTGCATCGCCGCCTGTCCCTTCGGCGTCCTCACGGTCAACAAGGGCAAGAAGACTTACTTTCCTAATTATCTCACGCCCTTCGAAAAGGAGGCATACGAAAGCCATCCCCAGGGGGTCGTGGAAAAGTGCGACCTCTGCTACCACAGGATTAGTAACGCTCTTCTGCCGGCCTGCGCGCAAACCTGCCCTACCCAGGCGATCATTTTTGGCGACCTCGAGGATCGAGCAAGCGATTTAGCGAGACTTGTCTCCAGCGGGAATGCCGAGCCGTTAAATTCGGAGCTTAAAGCGGATACGTCGGTCTTTTATCTGAAGTGACCGTGGCTGATTACATGCCCGTGAAGACAGGCCGCAAAGACGGCAAGGCCCCGGAGAATTCATTTTTGCTGAGCCCGGGCTAAGCGCCAGGCTGTGTACCACGAGATGAAGTCCGCACGGCCGCGACTGCGCATCATCTCGTTGCCGAAGCGTTCCAGCCAAAACGACAGCGGCCTGAGGTTCTCCAGATAATAGGGCTTGAACTCGGACCAGCGGCGGGCGTGCTCTTCCGACCGGAAGAGGTTCATGTTCGCTCACCTGAAGGCGCGGCCCGGCCCCTGCACGCCGATGGGCGTAATCGAGTAGCCAACGATGGACTCGGGCTCGACCGTCAGCACCTCCTCATCGCGCATCACGATCACCATGGGCTCGCCGCAGTCCAAACAGGGTGCATCCATCCGCACCGTCTTTCCCGGAAAAAGCCAGCGCACCGCCAGCGCTTCAAATCCTCACTGGGCGAACCATTTCGGCTCCCCATCTATGGAAATCCGATACTGGTTGGGCAGGTTGTTAAACGGCGCAAGCGAAACGATTTGGTCGGTCTCGGGATGGAGAAAGAATGAATCCTGCTTATCCGGTTAGTTCCCAACGGGAGCTTGGCGAGCACAGTGCTGCAATGATCGCAGATACACATTTGGGAAGCAACCGGATAAGCAGGGAATGAATACCCCGTGGCTTCAAGATCGCGAAAGATCTGGCGCGCCTCTTCAACCGAAACTCCGAGCGCAACCGCAGTCTCCGTGTAATGCGGCGCGCGCCCGGTCTCGATTAAGCTCCGCATGATATGGTGAAAAGCCTTGTCGAGTGTTGCGAGTTCAGTCATGGTATTTTCCCTTTGACCTAACGAGATTTTTCAGACGCTGGCGATAAAGTCCGCCGAAGTGGCGAGCGTCGCTAAATGATCCATGACGTGGAGCGCGGCCCGGTGCGCTTCGTCGGAAAACGAAGCGCAACAGTCTTGCAGAACGATCACTCGATAGTCGGCGTCGGCGGCATGCCTGGCCGCGGCCTCCACGACGAATTCGGTGGCCACACCCATCAAGACGACCGTGTCGATGTCTCGGCTCCGCAGCATGCTATCGAGAGCGGTGCCGAAGAAAGGGTTCATGCGCGGCTTGCGGACCACGGGCTCGTCGCCGACGGGCTTGGCCTCGTCGACGATCTCCAACAGCTCCGCCACGTCCACGCCCGGGGCCGACAAGATCGGGATCCTAATCTTCTGTAAAAATCTATTCTTTGGGGAAAAAAACGCCGGCTGATAATCGATGGCGGCGTGGATCACCAGGACTCCGGCCTTGCGCGCCGCCTCCAGGACTTGTTTAACTGCCTGCCCCACATTGCGCTCCCGGAACATGGAGCTTTTTCTCACGGGAGCTTTTTGAATGTCCATGGAGAGGACCGCAGTCTTGGCGCGGTCGAGATTCAGATTTGCCATATAACTTCCTTTCCTTCGAAAATATTTATATCAGCGCGGAGCAAACAGCGCCAGACAAACCGGGATCATCCTCGGACTTGGGACGGGCGCGGCGCATGGGATATTTTAAGATCAAGGGATCGTAAACCATCTGCGCGCCGATTCGCCTTTGACGCACATACCCCGGTTTGGGTGCCCGGGATCGGGCTCGAGGCGGACAAACTTGCCGTCCTCCACCGTGGCGATCACACCGCAGCGCGGCTTGCTCATCGGACAACAGGTGCGAATCGATTCTCTGGCGCTTTCCATGATACCTCCCCCAAAGTAGGTTCACCTTTCTTCTCCTACTGCTTTTACAAAGCGCGGTCCAAAATGGCAACCTATCCCGACTTCCGCAAGGGCATCGGGGCAGAAGCGAACGGCTCCGTTTGACCCCAGAAAGCCCTTTACCTGATCTTGTATAGGTGATATGTGATTCGCGGTTAGAGAACTTAAGCCGGCAGATCACGCAGTCGACTAAAAGAAAGATAACCGAGGCCAAATATGAAAATATATGATTCTTTGAAAGATGTTGTGCAGGAGAGCCTACAGCGGAGCAAAACCAGTTCCACGCCGTCTGGCATGATTAAGGGTAATACTGCATCGACGTTGAACGATGCCGTCGAGGAACTCGAGAAGTTTGTCGCGGATAGGATTGGCAAACTCAAGGTGGCGCTTAAGGAAAGCGCGGCACTGGTCGCGAGCGATGTTCAGCACGCCGAGCAGGTCATCGATGATCTCAAGACAAATGTCGCTGTGCTGGAGGCCAAGCTCAGAGAGACCGAGAACGCCATCCGCAGCAAGGACCTCACCAGCCGAAAGGCCGAAGAAAATCTCAACACCCGGATCGCGGCCCTGGAAACCAAGCTCAAGGAGACCGACGAGATCGTGCGCGCAAAGGATGCGTTTATTAAAAGTCTGGAGCAGAACAGTAGTGCAAAAATTGACGACTTGGAAAATCAGCTAAAAAACAAAGAGAAGCTTCTGACAAACCGGTCAAGGGAGGTCCTCGACCTCAAGTCCCAATTGGAGCATCTAAGAAACGGCATCAAGGAGATGTCTTCCTTTTTCAAGCAGTCTGAAGTTTTGGGCGTCATCGAGGGGCAAGGCAACAGTGCAGATTCCCGCAAAGGGGAGTCGAACACGGCGGCAGAGAAAACAGCCAGCGCTCAAGCTGAGGGTAACTCCATGGCGTCCCCAGGGCCGGACGCCGTCCAAGAAAACGTGTCGCCGGAATTTTTTAAACAATTGACCTTCGAACTCACCCAGACCATCGGGCCCATGGCCCCGCTGATCGTCCGCGATCATGTCAAAGGCCTCGGCGAAACCATGGAGCAATTTCCCAAGGCTCGGGTCAGAGAGCTTCTCGAGACGGTTAGTTCAGAAATTCTGGACGACAAAGTAAAAACCGGTTTTCGCGAGCGCATAGCCCAGATTAATGGTCACGCATAGTTTTCCACCTCTTTTCGGGCGCAGCGCTTATTATTTCAAATTTCGCTTGCCGAGTATCTTCCACGAAGTGTGGAGGATACTCGACCCCCTTCCGCTTTTCGCTCTCCCTCGGCGGGAAACCCTCAGTAGATTGGGAACCTGGCGTTTCGCCGGAGCTGCATTCCAGATTACACGTCGCGGCTCGAAAAGCATGCCTTAGTGTAAGACTCCGGCCCCTCCGTTGAATGTTTTTGAGTTTTTCAGGTAAGGTCTATTTTGACCCCTGGTCAAACTACCGGACAGCGAGCGCATTTATCGCTTCACAAGCGTAAGGAGAGAACCATGACCAAGAATATCTATTTAACCGTGACGGCCCTCATCTTCCTTTTGGCGACCGCTGCGCCCAGCCCAAGCCAGTCAGAAAAACTCGATAGAATCCGCGTGGCGCGCGCGTCGGACTCGGCGACCGAGGCCGCCCTGTGGTTCGCCAAAGAGGGCGGATTTTTCGAGAAGCATGGCATATTTGCGGAACTGATTCGTTTTCAGGGAAGTTCTCTGGTCGTCAGCACGATGCTTGCGGGGGAGGTCGCCATCAGTCAGATCGGCGCCGCCGCCGTGGTTGATTCCGGTCTGGCCGGTGGTGATCTGATAAACGTCGCCTCGATCATTCGCAACTTTGTTTTTTACATCTTCAGCCGGCCCGAAATCGAGCGCATGAGCGATCTCAAAGGCAAAGCGATGGGCACCAGCCGCTACGGCGCCATTTCCGATTTCGCCGCCCGCTTCGCGCTGGCCAAATACGGCCTCCAGCCGGAAAAGGACGTGGCGATCCTGCAAACCGGCGGCCCCTCCGAGAGCGTCGCCGCGCTCAACGCCAATCGCATTCAAGCCGTGGCGCTAACCGCCCCGGCGACGATCCGGGCGCGCAAGCTCGGCCTCAGGCCGCTTCTCGACATCTCGAAGCTCGAAGCGAATTTTCCCTTCAACGGCATCGTCGTGCGGAAAAGCTTCCTCAAAAACAACGAGAATCTCCTGCGCCGCTTCATGATGGCCTACATCGAAGGCGTCGCGCTGGCGAAAAAGGACGCGCCGTTCGCCAAGAAAGTCATGGCGAAATATTTCAGGAGCGAGGACCGGGAAATTCTCGACGAGAGCTATGATTGGATCGTGAAGCAGAATTTTACCCTGCCGCCCTACCCGGCGATTCCCGGCTTGGTCACGATCCTCAAGTCGGTGGAGGCGCGCAATCCGAAAGCCAAGGACATGAAGCCGGAAGACTTCGTCGACATGAGCATTGTTCAGGAACTCGACAAGAGCGGCTTCATCGCCAATGCGATGAGGTAGGCAAATGCCACGGCGGAGTTCTACGACTCCACACTGAATTTCGAATTCGCCACCCGTTGCAGTTAATCGAAGATTGTCACAACGAGGGGCCTGACCCCGGCGACTGCCCCCCCCGGCGACTGCCCCCGGCGACCAAGGAGAGGTTGCCTTGATTCATTTGCGGGTATGAAGTATCGTCATACCAGGAGGTAAGTCATGGGAAGGTCCAAGGTTGCGATCTCCTTAGATGAGTCCACGCTTAATCGTCTTGACACGCTGGTCCGGAAACAAGTCTTTCCCAATCGCAGCCAGGCCATTGAGGAAGCGGTCGCGGAAAAACTTGCCCGCCTGGAGAAAAGTCGTCTAGCCCAAGAGTGTGCCAAACTTGATCCCGCGTTCGAGAAAGCGCTCGCGGAAGAGGGACTTTCCGAGGATCTAGCTGAATGGCCCGAATACTGAGGGGTGAGATCCGCTGGGCTGACTTGAATCCGGTACGGGGGCGAGAACAAGCAGGGCAGCGTCCAGTTTTGATTCTAAGCCAGGACGTTTTCAACGAACGCTCCGGAACGGTGATTGCCGTTGCGCTCACGAGTCAGACCCAACGCGCCGGCTTTCCTTTAACGCTCGAGCTTCGTGCGAAAGGAATTCCAAAAAAGTCATGGGTCAAAATCAGCCAGATCCGAACGCTCGCGGTCGAACGGATCGGCAAGGTCATTGGTCGGGCATCTCCAGAGGAATTGGCTCAAGTTGTTGAAGGATTGAACGAGATTATCGGAACCTAACCATTCGGTTGAGATGGACGCGCTAGACCGCGCCTCTCACCCACCCCGTTCTTCGCGCCGTACGCGACCCGGCGGTTTCCCGCACCACTTACGTTTGGCAGCCTCCTCAAACCACAAATAAATCGCCGCCGCTCGGCAGGGCTTGCCTCGCGGAGCCTGAATCAACCGCGCTAGTAAGCGTTGCAAGTCCAATTCTCATGGCCCCAATTATCGACGCCGACGACGATCATGTCGCGTGCGTCGAGGGTCAGGGCGCCGCGGGCGGGCGCCAGCGGCGCGCCGGGGGAGCTGAGAATTTGAATTTCCTCGTAGGGTCCGATCAACTTTTCCGCCGGCGGCAACTCGATCCAGCGATCGCGGCTGCCGGTGCTGGTGACCCGGTTCGCTTCCGGCACGTAGAACAACAGAGGCGAATCGATGCCGTCTTTGCCGCCGTATTCGTAGGTGACCAGAACGGTCTTGATATTTTGCCGCTCACAGGCGCGCACCGTCAGCATTACGTCGACGAAGGCGTTGCCCGAACCAACCCAAGCGACCAACGCGGCGTCCGCGCCAAGCTGGGATGCCAACCTCGCCGTATGTTGCGCGACTACTTCCTTGCCATGGAAAGTTTCATAACGAATGCGCTCGAGGATGACGCCGGCAAAGTTCAGCCGTTTGCGGTGCTCGCGGTAGAGTCCCAACACCAACGGATGGTTTTGCCAGTCCCAGGTGATCGGGAAGTAACCGATGCAGCGCGTGGCGTTGACGCTAAACGCGCCGTCGAAAAATTCATTGGGATGGATGAGCGTGGCGAGCGAGTCGCGAATCGGCAAATTGTAATAGCTCACGCCGGTATGCGGATTGTGACTGTCGGTGAGACAGCCCTGGATCAAAAAAACTTTGGGCAAAGCCGAATCCGCGCCGCCAAGCGCGAATGTCTCTACCTGCCGGGGCTTTTGTCCGACCGTCGTCTCCGCGAGCTTTTTTGCCGTCTCATAGGCCGCGCGCTGGATGATCGTGTGCGCCTGCAATTCCGAAAGCCCCTTCGCCAAGCGCAGGTTGACGACCAAGCCGTGGAGACGGCTGTAACGCGACGCCTCTGCGCCGACGCCCCACATGTCGAGAATCGCGTGGCGCTGCACCGCAAGCCCGGCGCGCACCGTGCCTTCATACTCGGCGGCGACGAAAACCGCCATGCCGGAGAGACGATGGGTCCGCCCTTCGCCGACCGGCTCCACCGCGCCGAGCACGCCGGGGAAAACCTGTCCGGCGCCGCTCACTTTGACGCGCGGCTCGACCACGTCGCGGATGCCTGTGATACGCACCTTGTCGCCGGGCGCGACGATCTCCAGCCACGCCGCTTCGATTCGCGTTTCCTGCAAGATCGAGTCGACAATCTCTTGGCGATCGACCCGGAGTGTGCCGGATTCGTAAACGGTCTTGGCTCCGGGCTGTATGGCGGTCACTGGAAATTCCGCCATTTCGAGAACCATCGCGGCGCCTGCGCTCACGATCTCACCGCCATTTTCGGGGTGAAAAGCGTGGTAGTTTCTACTTCGGTCTCCAGCGCCTTCAAGGCCGTGGTCACGATCTCGCGGCGCAGCGCGCGGTCCATGTCCGCGGGCAGGCTGGGGTCGCCGCAGGGATGAGGAATGGCGACCGCTTTGACGATGCGGCTCGCGCCGATCTGCTCAGCGACGGGGTACATCGCGCTGATGAGCGCCACGGGAAATCCGGCTCGATCCAACTCCTTGCTAATCACAGCGCCGCTGCGACTACAGGTTCCTCAGGTGGCGACGAGCAAGACACCGTCGACGCCTTCCTTGCGCAGATCGGCGGCGATCTCCTGGCCGACCCGGCGCATGACCGCAGGCGAGCCCTGGTTGCCGGGAATCATATAGTAGGCCGGGTAGAGCTTGCCGCGGCCGATCTTTCCGTCGGCCTCCAAGGCGCGCAGCGCATCGAGCGGCACGCCATAGTGCGGATTTTGATTCATCTCGGCGACGTTGTAGCCACCGTGCACCGCTTCCCACTTGCCCGGCTCCAAGGATTTCAACTCGGCAAAGCTGTATTTTTGCCAATGAGTGTTTCGATACGTCTTGAAACGGTCCGGGTTGCCCCACGGCACGACCCCGCTGGTGGAGATAAGCGCCAGCTTCGCCTCGGCGGTAACTTTGAGCGGCGCCGCGGGCGCGACCTTGTCCCAGACCTCCATCGCCAATTCGGTGACGGAAGGCCGGCCCGCGGCTTTCGCCAGCAACATGTCGATGGCGCGCTCGACGCCGGTGCGATCGCCGCGCTCGAGACGCCGGATGCCGCGCGGCAGATAACCTTCGCGATCCGCCGGGCCGATCACCGAGCCCGCCGCCAGGCGATAGGCAAACGCGGCCATGGCGGACAAAGCGCGGCCCATCCCCGCGGCGCTTTCACCAGTCGGCAAGAGATAAATCTTCTCATTGCGATACTCGCGATAGAAACCGACTCCCGGATTTTCCGGCTCCATGCCGGTGACGCAGGGCAAGCCCAAGCGCTCGGCAATCGTCTGGCAGATTTCCGCCGCGGCGACGCCGTAACGGCCGGCGTTGAATGCCGGTCCCACGACGACGACGTCCGGATGGATCTTGTCCACTTCGCCGACGATCGCTTCCTTGGCATCGTCCTTGTGCTCGTGAAAATAGTTGTCGCCAAAATAGATCGTCGCGACGACCGTAGCCCGCTCACGAAGCTCGGCTGCCAGTCCACGCGCCGCGCCGGCCGCTCCTTCGAGCACCTCGACCGGCAGATTCGCCTTGTCCTCGCCGCCAATGCCGGCAAAGAACTGGTTTAATATATGTACGACGGTCGCCATGGCGTTCCCTCCTTAACTCGGAGCTACTTGGAAAGCGTGTTGTGTGCGATATGGCGCAAAAAATCGGATCGCGATCATTCTATTGACAGCAGTCCATCACCCGGCGCCCTCTCAATTGTTTTTCACGACAAGTTGGAACAGCTTCAAGGTGGCGGCGCCGGCGTGGCTGATGCTCGCGGTCTCAGACGGACCGAGGTAGATCCCCGCACCCTTGGGAACGGGATAACTTTTTTGCTCCAGGGTAATCACCCCCTCACCTTCCATCACGTAAATGAGCTGGTGTCGGTCGCGCAGGATCTCCGATTCGAAACGTTCTTTCTCAACCAACCAGTGCAGCATCCCAACAACTTTTTCCGCGCCGCAGAGTGTCCGGTTGACGATTTCAGCTACCGAGCCCTGGAGTCCGGGAAGCTTGATCCGGTCGCATTGGTTAGTGTCGATGTAGGTTGTAGCCATGAGTCAACTTTCCTTTCGATCCCTGATTTTTTTTGCCGCCGTCGCCCCTTAGTTCCCTCAGCTTTGCACCCAAATCTTGCCGTCCACCCGCTCCCACAGAAGGTCCTTTTCTGTGCCCTCCAGAATTACGGTTTTGAACCGATTGGGCGCCTGGAACTCAAAATAGAACAAAGGCTCTGTGGCGCGCAGGCGATGTTTGTCTTCGGCGGGAATAAAGACGAGATCGCCGGCTTTGACATCTCTAAGCCCATCCGGCGTTTCCACCGTGGCGCTGCCCTCGATTATAAAATAGAAGTGCTCGCAGTTTTCATGCAAGTGATAAGGAGACGCTGCCCCTTTCGCGTACCGCATGATGCCGGCCAGCATATCGTCCATGCCGGCCAGCTCCTTGTTGACGAAGAAGACCCGCTCGCGGCCAGGCACAACAGAAATTAGCTTTGGCAGTTCGTCTTGATGAAATAGGTAGGCCATGGATGTTTCTCCTTATGCGATTCAATACGGACCAACTAGATTCGGAAACTATCCTAGCATTACAAGGGTTTCAACCCACACGGAGGCGTGCCGGGTTGACGCTGCAAACTATACAACTCGATTGTTGGAGAAAGGCGCTGCCGGAGCAATCGAACAAGAGTTCTCTTAATCGGTGCCGAAGCCAGACCCCGAACGCTCAGGAAAGATAAATGATTCGGCAAGAAAAATGCAGGCGCTAGGAAGCTTTCCGGAATAGCTCGCAGAGGACCAAATCTATTTCTTTGGGACTTATCCAATCCTTTTCAAAAAGAATATGGCCTATCAGCCGGTGCCTCTTGCGAGCGAGGTCGTCCCCTAGTTGCTCCGCCAAAGCGGCATTCGCTTGTTCAGCGGTTATGAATCCCTTCTCAACGGCGATCGTGGCAAAACGCGCGCAGTACTTCATGATTGGAACTCCTCTCAGCTACCGCTGCCGCCCGCCCCGAAGTCAAAAGGCATCAGAGGCAAGAGGCGCTTCCCCTCAGGCTAGTTTTCGAAGCTATCCAGCGCAGCTTTCTAACTACTAATCGACAAGGTTTACAGCAACTTTAGGTGTCACTGATAGTCATTTTGCCGGATTTCATGCTATTCGGCAAGAAAATTGTCACTTTGCATCAAGTGTGTCAGATGAAATGCATCCCTCCGGATCCCTCATCCTGCGCCTCCGCCATTAGCCACAGGTCCTTGATCTCCTTCGTCGGTCCCTCGCCGCTTTGGACGTTCACGACTTTGCGCGCGGCGTGGGTTTGGTAGTCGACGTAGGATTCATCTGAGTTTGCCTCCGTGTGGCAGGCGACGATGACGATGGGCAGCGTAAGCAGCTTGTGATCGGCGGGCAGCGGTTCAGGATCAGTGACGTCAGCAGTGAGGCCTCCCGGGGCGCGCCAACGACAACGGCCGGTCAGGCCGCCCTAGCCGCCATCACGCGGGGAGCTGGTATTGCCAACGTCATTACCGTAAGGACGCTGGCCAAATTCGAAGAAGTATTTCTGCGCGCTTCGAAGGGTAACGATCTCTACTTCATCCTGGCGAAGGCCGAAGCGGCCGCCGGCGATGTACCGGCGGCCGCTTTAGACTCGAAGGAGAATAAATACCTGTTCGTTGCGCTAAGTGAGGATGAGGAGACAATCTGTGGGCAAAGCAAGGAACAGGCTCATCATTCGTTATGCCGGTCCTTTGCGCTGCTCGTCGTTTCCAAGTTCGTCCCCGTTTAGGACCGCCGGGAGGAACCAAAAGGGCCGGCTTTGAATGCCGGTCGAGGCTCAACTCGCCGCGCCGTTCTTCCCTTTTTCCTGACCTTTAACGACTACGAACTTTCCGCTCTCTGCCTCGCTCCAGCCGAATTCGACATGGCCGCGCATCCGCGATCCGGCTGCCACGGTAAGCGTGCTCCCCTTGAGATCCCCGATGAGTTGCGCAGTTTCCAAAAGTTCAACGTGTGAGCTGGCAAGCACATTGCCTTCCACTTCCCCACCGATGGTAACCGTTTCGGCGTTGATCTTTGCCGTAATCCGCGCGCCTTTCTCGATCGTCAAGTCGCCCTTGATCTGAATCTCTCCTTTGAACTTTCCGGCAATCCGCACATCGCCGTCCCCTTCGATCTTGCCGTCGATCGATACGCCGGTGCCGAATACTGACTCCCTGCGATCTTTCGCCGCGTATTCCTTGCGCGCCGGTACCGGGTTCGCCGGTGCAACGATTGGCTGCTCCACGGGCGGTTTCTCGATCAGCGGCTTTCCACTTGTCTCCGGTTGCGCCGGCTGGTTCCAAATTGCCATAAACACCTCCTTCGAAGAATAGCTTTCAGTTACTCCGAATGAACCTATGGGACAATCTCAAAACAGAGTCTAGAATAAAGAAGCAAGGCCGATGCCAGTTAGTCTCTAAACATCAGCCTTAAATCCTCGAAGGAGCAAACGTAGCTCGCGTCGATCAGGCCGAGGCACACGCGTGGTTAATAAGGGGTTTTGGCATTGGTCGTGTCTTTTTCTTCCCAACCGACCGGCTCCTTAAGTTCGCGTGATGAATCAGCGTTCCGCTGGCCCATTCAAGTCTGTCCGTCCGAGGATACACTGTTGCGTAGGAATATACAGTCACAAGTCGAATGTGGAGTGTCCGGCAGTTACTTGACTTCGCGAGATCCCAACCCGTGTCGTTGGAGAGAGAAATTACCGACCATTGGCGATCGAAGCCTGACACTCAAACCTTTATACTCTCACACTCCTCCAAACCCCTCGTCCTGCGCTTCTTCCAGGAGCCACGGGTCTTTTATCTCGGTCGTCGGGCCATTACCGCTGAGGACGTTGATGACTTCGCGGGCGGCGTGGGTTTGGCAGTCGACGTAAGACTCGTCCGAATTCGCCGCCGTGTGGCAGGTAACAATGACGTTGGGCAACGTGAGCAGCTTGTGGTCAGCAGGTAACGGCTCGGGATCGGTGACATCTAAAGCAGCGCCCGAAAGCTCGCCCGCGACCAGGGCGTCGTACAAGGCGTCGGAGTCAACCAATCCGCCGCGCGCGCAGCTGATGAGATAGGCCGTGTTCTTCATCGCCTTGAACTGCGGCGTGCTGAACATCTTGCGCGTCTGCTTGGTCAGCGGCGCGTGCAGGCTGATGAAGTCGGAGGTCTTGACCAGTTCGTCGAATGAAACCATCTTAACGCCCATTTCCTGGGCAATTTTCGGATTGAGATAGGGATCGTAAGTCTGCACGTTGAGTCTCATGCCCTGGGCACGCGGCGCCACCTGTTTGCCGACATGGCCAAGGCCAACGATGCCCATTGTTCTTCCCTGGATGCGGTAGACGCGTCCGCGATAAGCGTGCAGTTCGGCAGTGTGGCGCCGCCATTTGCCATTGCGCACGTATTGGTTCATGCGTGCGAGTTTCCGCGAGATAGCGATCAGGAGACCGATCGCCTGCTCCGCCACTTCGATGGAATTGCAGCCGGCGGCATTACAGATGATCAGGCCGTGATCTTTGGCGGCCTTGAGATCCATCCGATCGACCCCGACGCCGGTGCGGCAGACTACTTTGGTGCGCTTTAATTGGGAGATGATCTCGCGCGTGAGCGGCACCGAGCCATGCATGATGATGCCGTCGGCGTCTTTGCCCATCTCGACGACTTCCGCGTCGTTGGTCGGGCGGCGGATCGTCATGTCGGCGTCGATCTCGGCGAGGATCGGCTTGATCAGGGCGACCGGCACATCGTTGCTGCCGAAATAGACTACGTGAAACTTGCCCATTTGATTTCAACCTCTATCCGTACAGGCACCTTGAACTTTGAAACCGGAACCTTGAACAGAAAGGGACGGGAGGCGAGACTCCAACGATCTCGCCAAGATCAAGTCACAGGCGCGGATGCTGCCAATGACGGAAGAGTGGGTTTGTTAGACGCGGGGCCGCTCAAGCGATCATCCTGCGCGTGGGCACGCCGCCTCCTTGTCCGCGACGCTCTTGGTTGCCGGACGGTAGACGCACCAGGGATCGCTTTCGAGATAATCACCCGTCAAGGCAAACGCCCGTGAACGTGATCCGCCGCAGATCCTGTTGAACTCGCAGATGCCGCACACCCCTTTGAATTCGTGCGGCCGGCGCAGTTGTCTAAATAGCTCCGAGTCCTGATACATCGATTTGAGGCTATGTTCGCGCAGATTCCCGGCGCTGGCGGGTAGAAAGCCGCTCGGATAGACATCTCCGGTATGGGAGACAAAGGCAAACCCCTGGCCGGAATTAACCCCTTGCGCCGCCAGTCCGATGCTGTGGCCTGGTCCTTCCGTGCGCATGAGCTGGCTAGGCAGATCATCAACCGGCCCGTGCGGCCGGCGCGGCTCCGTTCTTTCTTCCATCTCGCATTGCGCCACATAGCGGCGGTAGTGCGGCGCTTCGGTTACCTTGACCAAAAAGCGCGAGATCTTCTGCACGCGGTAGAGCACCGCGAAAATTTCTTCGCACTGCGCCGCCGTCAAGCCGCCGAGATCGACGCCGCGCCCCATCGGCACGAGAAAGAAAACCTCCCAGAAAACAATCCCCAAGCGCTGGACCAGATCCACCATGTCTTCGAGGTAAGGCGCCGACTGGCCGCACAGCGTGGTATTGATCTGCGCCGGCAAATTGTACTTGTGTGCCCATTCGATGGCTTGCATGCTCTTGGCAAAGGCACCGGGGACGCCGCGAAAACTATCGTGCAACTCGGCCCGCGGGAAGTCAACGCTCTGAGCTATCTGGCTCAAGCCGGACTCCTTGAGCCTGCGTACCACGTCTTCAGTGAGCAGCGGGGTCGCCGCCGGAACGGTTGCCATGCGCATTTTCAGATCAGCGCCATAGCGGATCAGATGATATAAATCGGCGCGCTTGAGCGGGTCGCCACCGCTCAGGACAAAAATCGGCGTGCCCAGCTCGGCGGCTTGGCGGAGCAAATCTTCCCCTTCCTTAGTGGTCAGCTCGCCCGGATGGTGATTGGGCTGCGCCGCGGCACGGCAGTGCCGACAGGTCAGGTCGCAAGCCTGGGTCGTCTCCCAGATGAGAACGAAAGGGGTTTTGTTGTAATCGATTCGCGGCATTCCATCCATGGTTATTCCTTTCGCATTTGCGCTCTCGCCAAAACTCATGGCCGGCCAAGGATTTCGTCATCGGCCGGTCGCTCGTTTCCTACTTTGTTAGGTTACTTTGTTTGCACTCACAACACAAAACCCCGACCATTTTTTTCTCATCAGACCGGCATTCTGGAACGCTTTGCGAACCGCCGCTGGCACGCGGTCCCCTCGTAAGCGGCCAAAACCAAGCGCTACCTAAGCGTTGCATAACTACACTAATTGAAACGCGGCCAGTATGCGCGAACGGTTCTTGAAGTCAATTCACGGGATCTGTTCACATAATCGATTCTGCTGAAACACCTTCCGTTCATCCTTCGAGGGCCTCAGGACGAACGGAGGAGGCGTCAAAATCACTGGAGATTTTTCCGTTCATGCTGAGCCTGTCGAAGCATTCACAGGGATTTTCAGCAGAATCACAATCATATCAATCTCCGCGGTGATCTCAGAGCTTGGCAGGGTTCATGCGCCGACGTCTACGATTCAACAATTCGAAAGACTATGGTGAATTTTTTTCAACTCCGCCGGCGACTCCGCAACCGGGATCTTCTGTTCGTCGCCTTTCACCGTGCGATTCGATCGGTGTCCAAGTTTGGCGCCAATCCCCTCGCCGCTTTTTCCTTGGCAAGTTTGGCCTGTTCGATCTCCTGGGCTTTTTGGGCCGCTTCCCGCGCCGCCCTTTCAGTGAGAACGGCCTGTTTGCGCTCGATCTCTTCAGCGCGGCTTCGAGCTAATTTTTCCTTGGCTTGGCGCTTGGGCGAGAGAGCCTGGTCACGGCTCTTCTCCGCCCGACTCGCGCGTTCGCTCCTTTTCCTTCCAATGCCCGGCAAGGACAGCAACGGTGATTCTACCTTGACCTGAGGTTTTTCCGGAACCGAGTCGGGCCCGAAGAGAAAAAAAGCCACAGCGCCGGCGACTAAAGAAACGACTCCGCCCGCGATCTTCCAACCGATCCGACGGGGCTCTTTCACTTCGGTATCGGCCGGGGCGCAGCCGCCGTCCATGTCTTGCCCTTACCTTCCTCCTCCATCGCAGAGACGACCAGTTTTAACGTATCCGCTAGATCGCGCATTGTGAGCTGCTTGATTTCGGGAGTTCTGTGCAGACATTGCCTTACGATGTAGTCAACGGTGGGGGAGATTTCCTCCCTCATCGTTCCGGGCGCCACCGGGAGAGTACCCCCCGTCGCAGTGGCGTTTAGCGGAACTTCGCCGGTCAGCATCTGGTACAGGACGACGCCGATCGCATAAAGATCGGTATATTCAACGACCTTTGCGCCTTTAACCAGTTCAGGTCCCATGACTTCCGTATCGCCCCGGCTCCGCGCGATCCCAAAATCCATGAGCTTGAGGGATTCCCCGTCGCCCATGATCATGATGTTCTGAGACGTTACCTGCCGTGAACCACGCCCTCCCGATGAACTGCGTCCAGGCCCTCCGCGATCTGAATGCCGAAGCGCAGCGCTTTGAGAACGTCCAGTGGACCTTCTTGCTGGATGATGTCGCCAAGCTTCCTGCCCTCGACGTACTCCATCGCGACCATCAGCCTGCCATCGTCAAGTTTGTCGAAATCGACGACCGGGGTTATATTTCGATGATTCACATTAGCGGCCACGCGAGTGACACGCTCGAATGCATCGACAAACTCCACGTCCTTTCCGTAGCTCGGATCGAGAATTTTCAAGGCCACTTTCTTACGGAGGGTGATGTGCTCGGCCAAGTAAACCGTTCCCATTTCACCCGATCCCAGCTTCTGAAGCAAGCGATAGCGACCCTTTATCACCGAATCCGCAAAGGGGGCATGCGCCTGCGGTGACGTCACCAGGGTCGCGTTATCCACGTCGCAGACGTTGAATGTATCCGCGTAGTTTCGTTCACACATAGGACAAGTCTTCATAGCTGCGCCCGGCAACTCCGACAAAGTGTGCGATCCTAGCTCGATCCGTGAATGAAAGGCAAGCGGGGCTCGACCGCGACAAACTGAGGGCTGGCGTAACAGTCATATCAACCCGGATTCCGCTGTTGAAGTTACAATCTCTACTGGGTGGGGTGTGAGACTGGAGTAGCGAAGGCATCGAGCTCCGCAGTATCAAAGTCGTTTTACGTGCTTGGCAATCTGTTGTCAGCGGGTTACAGACGCCACTTAGGGCGCCGGTGATCTCAAAACTCTTAGAGGCAAAGGCCCATTGCCTTCGCTACGGAAGGCTCGCACCTCGCTCAGGGCCTTAATTTCCACTGCGGAATCCGGGATCAATCTCCGCGTTGATCTCACAAGGTGGTAGGATTCAGAGGTAGACGTCTACGATTCAACAGGCCGAAAAAAAGTCGAGACAGAGAAATCGGCGCTCTGAGTGACAGAGTTGACAACAAAGCAACCTGTGCGCATGGGCCCGGGGATGTCGAGGCATCAACCACCAATTCACCGGCTTACTCACTCTTTATCCCATATCGCTTCATCTTCTTAATCAATCCCTGGCGGCTTAGACCTAAACCTTTTGCCGCTTGTTGTTGGTTTTGCCTGTGTTCGCGCAAGGCCCCCAAAATCATACGTTTCTCCAACTCGATAACGCTCGCTTTCAAGTCGCTTGCATCGGGTAAAATCGCGGCAAGCGTTTCGTAGGCACACCCTCGAATGCCCGAGGAAAGATCCTCTTCGAGAATCATTTGACGGGGAACGCTGACAACAATTCGCCGGATTTCGTTTTCCAACTCCCTGACGTTTCCCGGCCAGGAATAATGCACAAAACAGTCAAGCGCTTCGTGGCTTAAACTCATGATCTGTTTTTTCATCTCCCCGCAGTACTGCGCCAAAAAATACTTGGACAGCAACGGTATGTCTTCTGGAATCTCCCTCAGTGCCGGCATCTGAATGTGGGCCACTTTTAAACGGTAATACAGATCTTGGCGAAAGCCCCCCTTTTTCATCTCGCTCTCCAGATCCTTATTGGTTGCCGCAACGATTCTCACATCAACGGGAATTTCTTTTCGGCCTCCTACATGCTCGACCACGCGCTCCTGCAGGACGCGCAATATCTTGGCCTGCGAGGTCGCGCTCAAATCGCCGATTTCATCGAGGAAGAGTGTTCCGCCGTTGGCTTCCTCAAACTTCCCGATGCGCCGGTCGACCCCGGTGGCAACTCCTCTTTCAATGCCGAAGAGTTCACTTTCAACAAGAGTATCGGGAAGGGCCGCACAGTTCAGCGCGACAAATGGTCGCCGAACTCGAGGGCTCGAGTAGTGAAGCGCCTTGGCCACGAGCTCTTTACCCGTACCGCTGTCGCCCGTTATGAGGACACTGACTGAGCTGTCACTCAGCTGTCGGATCAAGTTGAGAACCGCCTGAATTTTTGTGCTCGCGCCGATGATCTTCTGCGTATAAAAGCGGCCTTGAACTTCCTTTCTTAGCTGGCTGTTTTCCTGTTGAAGCTCATGCCGGTGGCGATTTAGTTCCTCCACCAATTGCGCCGTTTCGATGGCCACGGCCGCTTGGGCTGCAAGGGCTGCAAGAATCTCTTCGTCGGCACGTGTGAACCTGCCATCGACCTTGTTTAACACTTCGAAAACGCCTGTGATTTCACCCGCAAGGGTGCGCAACGGCGCAGCCAGCAAAGTGCGCGTATGATAGCCCGTGTGAGCATCTATCGCAGAATAAAAATTCGGGCTTTTTTGAGCATCTTCGACATTGAACGTGTTGCCCGTGCTAACGACGGCGCCGGCAACCCCCAAGCGCGCATCGAGGCGCAAGGTCTCTGCCGCTCCCAACGCAACTTTCGACCAAAGCTCTCCCGTGGTCTCGTCCAGCAAAAAAATGCTGGCCCGGTCGGCTCGCAGAATTCGGGCGGCTTCCTGGGCGATGAGGTCCAAGAGCAAGGAAAGATCCCTTTCAGAATGGATTTTCGGGCAAATCTTGTGAATAGATACGATTTGGTCCTTCTCTCCGGCTATCTGCTGTTCCATGACACTCCTTCCGGTGAACTAAATTCAACAAACTCTGCGACCGTAATGTCTGGCTCGCTGTTTATCACGCATGGACCTTTGCAGTCAACGCCGTTTACACTGTGTATACGGCGTTGACATGTTTCAAAATCCATAGAATTCAGATGGATACGCATTAACGTCGTCAACGGCGTGCCAACCTAAACTTGACCTTGGGTTCACAGGGCCACTGTCCACACAAGGTCGTCAGTCAAATTTCCCAGGCGCTTCAGTATGTTAGCTCAGTGGACCAGAAACATGATGATCATGGCATAGGGGTTGCTCAACTGTAGTCACAGATAGACAAGCAAACACAGGACAAAGGAGGGCGGTAAAATGACACGCGAAATTTTGGTTCCGCTCAAGAGTAGCGACAGGATAGAGGATGTTGTTCCCTACATCCAAATGGTGGCTCAAGCGGGCATGAAGGTTGTCTTCTTTATCTCATATCCAGCTAATGGGTTGCTTGAATTAATCCGCGACCACTGGGTGGAAGAGGAGAACAGGAGCCGGGTTAAGGCGCAGGCCCGAAATATTCTAGAGCGATATTCCCGGGAAGGGCAAAACAAAATCGCCGAAGCTCGGGTGGCGGCGGCAAAAGAGGCCCTGGCCAAAAAAGGAGTGGAGGTAGAGGTAAAAATCTATACTGAAACCCTGCATACGGCGCTTGAGACCCACACGCGCAATAACCACACTTTTTTGGTTCTAATGCGAAAGAAGATGGGGAGTGGAGTCCGCGCCTTCTTGCGCAGGATGAGACCGCCGATCGGGAGTTTCAAGACCGGTTTTTCGATCCTCGACTTCGTTCCTTATTCCGGGTCGCGGAGTATGACAATGCACGGAGCCAAGTAAGGGAGATTGGCCCTGCCCGGGCATGCAACTTCGATAGGGAGAACGGACAATGGCAGCGAAGATCATGATTGTCGACGATAACGCGGATTGCCGCGAGCTTCTGGCGATTCAGTTAGGCGCCCTGGGGCATAAAGTTATCCAAGCGAAATCCGGAGAGGAGAGCCTGGAGAAAGCTGTGCTTGAGAAGCCAGACCTGATCCTTATGGATATGTTGCTACCGGGAATCAGTGGACTTGGCACGACAGCCAAGCTTAAGCAGGGCGTTGAGACAGCGGCTATCCCAATCGTGGCGTTTAGTGGCTGGGCTGAGCGCCGGTTACAAGATAGGGCTAAGCAGGCAGGGATCGTCGCTTTCGTGACCAAACCTACGTCAGCTCGGGCCCTGCACGACGTTATCAAGCAATGCGTGCGCAGCTATGTTGACACGACTGCCGACGCTGATCTGCGCGAGCGATAACCTGCACGTGATAGCGAAGTCATTGAGCGCGACGCTTGTCTGTGCGTCTCCGCATCACGGGATCACGAAGTCTGGAATAACAATTATATCAATCTCTGCGGTGATCTCAGGCAGCGACCCCAATCTCGCTATTGCCTAAAGCCCACCACAAGATGGGTGCGATGAGACTCGGGGAGCGCTTCTCCTTCGCACTTGAGCGCGACGAAGTACGTGCCCGCTGGCGGAATCGCCTCGGGTGATCGGAGCAGAAAAAACTTCGACTGCTAACCTTACGCCGCTTTATAGACCTTGAGGGGCGCGCACTGGTCGAGCGCCGACGAGATGACGTCTACCCACTCAAGACCCTAGGGCAGCAGGCCGTTGAAGTTCACTCCTTTGCCCGCCGAAAGCGGTTCCACTGCGTGGGTTTCTCGCATGGCGGCTGAGCTTGGCTTGACGGCGAGCCTGAGACCGAGGGGACGACCGAGAAAAGAAATGGAAATGTAGAATGTCCCCTTTTCCTTACGCGCCGGCGATCCGGGAGCTGACCAAGGTAGTGACCGAAGTCACGATGACGTCCAGCTCGCCGGCGAGCAGCGCTTACAGCGCCGTCGGGCTGTTGGTGATTCTTATGACCTCGCCGGCCAGACCGTTCTTTTTAAGCAAGCCCTTTTCCTGGACGACCCAGATGGGGCTGTTGGCGGGGCTGTCTCCCGCCCAGGCGATGCGGATCTTTTCCTGCGCCGCCGCCCGAACAGGAGCAAAGACAACAACCGCGCCGATGAAAATGGCCAACGAAACAACAGCTGATACTCGTCGCATAGTCCGACTCCTTTTCTTCTCGGCAGCTTACAAAGGTTTGATAGCATATTTTGGCGTTAAAATCAGCTTTAAGACCGGCGAAAATATTGAAAATCATCGCCGCCCCTGTGTCGTGGTACTGGATCATTTACAATTGCAGCTTACTCTTAGCATCAAGAAAGATTCCTCGCTCCGCTCGGAATGACAGCTAAGCAGTTTTGTCATCCCGAACGAAGTGAGGGATCTTAGTCAAAGTGATTCATGAGCCGTAATGTCGATTCATTGACTGAACGGCCCATTTGTTGTAGCCAATGCGCAACGGGGGAGCGAATGGCCAACAAAGGAATCCTGGTAACCGGCGGTACCGGTTTGGTGGGCGCTTATGCTGTCGGTATGCTGCTGGAGCGCGGCGGGCGGCCGGTGGTTTTCGACGTGGGGCTCAATTAGCGGGTCCGGAGCG
>ORMF010324585.1_pt1 | contig 32220 bp, 29 predicted proteins | sample 1779871 | NCBI WGS metagenome assembly ORMF01 (sample SAMEA104232316, study PRJEB22302) | groundwater metagenome | biome: forest; feature: aquifer; material: groundwater | place: USA | collected 2011-08-07 | depth 5.4 m | reverse complement strand
CCACCGGCATTTTTCACCACCGGAGGACGGGTTTTCTAACCCGTCTGGCCATGGCGGGTTAGAAAACCCGCCCTCCGCCACCGCGCAGCTCATCACTATTGGTGAGAAATGCGGGCTAATCAACGTAGGCGACTTCGTTGCCGGCAATCGTAGCCATCGCGGCCAACCGGTTGATGTCCACCGAATTGGAGAAGAAGCGCGCCGACCCGTCGCACATGCCGAAGTTCATGCCCTGGGTGTGGTTGCTGCCGAAACCCCGCTTGCAGGGATTGCAGCCGCCCATGCCGGCCGTGCTTGAGCACTTGGCGAAGTCATTGCCCACGATCCGGCTCTCGGTGGTGACCGACGACTGATTGTACGACGCATAGGTGTACGACCAGAAGGTGGCCCGGCGCGACGAGACGTCGTTCCGGCAACCAAAGGCGGTGTTCGGCACCGTCTTGCCGTTGTTGGTGTATTCGCCGACCATCAGAGTGTTGGACGTGCCGTCGGTGATGGTCGACATGCGTTCCGGCCCGCCCATCTGCGACAGGGGAGCACCGCCCGCGCCCGTTGCATTTTGCGCGGGAATGCCATTGTAAGCCGAAGCGGTGCCGTGCAAAGCGCCGCGCCATTCCGGGTACATGGTGAAGTTGGGCGGCCAGAAATGGGACTCGAACGTGTCCCAGAAACCGCGGCCGATGGACCCGCTGCGGCCCGACACCGCGCGGTAGCTGCCGTGCATATAATCGTATCGGGCTGGACCAGTGGTCGGGCGTTCGAGCTTGCCCGCCAATAAGTCTGCGGGGCATTCGTAGATCGGCACCCGTGATTGGTTGACGAACTGGTTGTTGACGTGTTCGTTGAGCTTCGTCTGATCATATCTCTTGTACAGCTGTTCCTGCTCGATGTAGGGCAGGATCTCAATGGCCCAATTGGTGTAGCAAGGCCTGCCATTGATCCCGGTTTGCATGCCGCCCGGCGGAAAAACCTTCTTGGTGTCGTGGTGGTTGTGCAGGGCCAGCACAATTTGTTTGAGACTGTTTTGGCATTGAGCGCGTGCCGCAGCGTCGCGCACCTTTTGCACTGCCGGAACCAGCAATGCGATGAGGATCGCGATAATGGCGATGACGACGAGCAGCTCAATCAGGGTGAACCCCGACCGCTGTCCACGAACAGAGCACCTGCAAGACACGGTCATGGCAAGCCTCCATGAAGAGACAATGAGAACTGAATATGCTGAAGTTTAGACTGTCGCGATTGCAATTGTCAACAAGAATCTGCCGGGAGTTTTCGCGCGTTGGAACTGTGAAACTCTTGCTCGCGGCAACCAGGCGTCGCCCGAGGATGTCGGTTTGAAGATGACGGTGACGTGTTCTAGCGCAGAACGCCGATCCATTTCAAACAAGAATTCGCACAATCCGCCAGACGATGCTGACCAGGACCGTCAGAAATCCAACCAGCATCACCCAGCCGCCCACGGGATTGCCTTTACCCGCATGCAACTGCCGCTCGATCTCCTCATCGCTCATCCGGTAATCGATGCAACTCCGGCCGGAACCGCTCCACAAGTTGGCAATGAAGTAACCGATGATCACCATGCCGATGCCGACGGCCAGAAGAATCCAGGGTGCGGCGGCCATGGCGATTCCTCCTGCTAGTTTCTTTTCATCGTAGGCAAAAAGCCGGCCGTTTTGCCGACAGTATTCCCGTAATCGGCTTTCCTCTTGCCGGCTGCCAAGTAACCGGTAGACTCAACGCGCAGTCAAGGCCAAGAGAAATCAACTACGATGCCTCAACAGCCCAAAGCGATCAGCCTGATGTTGTGCGATCAGGTTGTTTTTGAGCAAGGAACCCAGAAGCCGTATTTGTTGGGTGTTTTCACCGGCATCGCGGTGGACGGCTTTCCGACCGGCTCGCAGCGGTTCGATCTGTTTGCCGCTTTCACTGACGGCCTCGGCTCTGTTAGAATGTCTTTGAGCGTTGTGCATTTGGAGACCGGCGAGGAAGTCTACGGCCAAAGGATGACCGTGAAGTTCCCCGATCCGCTCCAAATCGTCAACGTCAGAATTCGCATTCGGCAATTGGCGTTCGAATCGCCAGGCACCTACTTGTTCGCCTTGACAGCGGCAAATTCAGAGGGCGATGACGAAGAGATCGCCGCGCGCCGCGTCAAGGTATACGTGCCCCACAAAGGAGGCTCGACATGAGCCGCTCCGTCCCCAACTCGCCACGTCACGGCAAACCGGGCCCGAATGAACTTGCTGGTATCCCGGTGACCTTTGAGGAAAATGGGCCGATGTTTCGCCGGCGGAAGGCCCGCGCGAAGAAGATCGGCCAGCATGCGCCCATCCCAGACACCGGCAGGCCGCCAACGGCCGATGACCTCGCTGGGATTCCCGTCTGCATCGAGGAAAAGGAAGACCTAACTGTTCGGCCGCGACCGCGGCGGAGGCAGTGATTCATCAGCAGCGACTTGCGCGACGAGGTGCGGGAAACCTCTTCGCCAGTTGGAAATAGCGCTCAATGAAAAACGAGCTTGCCGTCCTCCGACAGCAAGCTCGTTGATTTTGGATCACTTTTCTGAGAACAATTGGCGAGCGCGAAACGGTAAACGATCCGCCGTCTACTGATTCCCGCCCGCTCCCGCGGCCGGCGCCGGATCCTGACCGTTCACCCACGGGCCTTCCAAGCGCTGGTAATCCGGCGGTTGCAGCGTGCTGCCCGAATCGCCGCCGGTCCAACCCGCGACTTGGTTCGGGCGGCCGCGTTCTTTGCTGCGGCGTTCCCATTGGCGCGCCCAGCTTTCATCCGCGGGCACCGGTTGGCGGCGTTCTTTGTCCCACGCCAATGCCACACCGCGGCGATAGCTCTGCACGCCCATCGCGACCGTCGTGAAGGCGGCGGCGCCGAGTTCCGGGGTGCTGAGCGTCTCGCGGTTGCGCGTGCGGACGCAATGCAGGAAGTTTTCCCATAGGGCTTGCGTGCCGTCGCCTTCCGAGATGCCGCCGCCGACGAAACGCGAGGCTTGCGGCGGACGGGCGCCGCCTTGCGTTGGGCGATTCGCAATGCTCTGCGGGATGACTTCGTAACCATAGTCCGTCGCGGCTTGGCCGTTGCGCTGGATCGGACGGCTCGTGAACTTGATGGTGGCGTTGCGGCCGCGGATGCAGTCTTCGATCGGGTGATCGTTGATCATCGTGCCGGTGATGATGAGCTGGCAGCCCTCTTCGAAGTCGGCGACGATGGTGGCGACATCGGGCACATCGCGGCCGTCATATTCGACGAAGATGCCGCCGCCGCCGACGACGCGGGCCGGATAGCGCACGCCCATGGCCTTCATGATGCGCGTGGTGCGGTGGACGAAGAGGTCGGTGTACAGGCCGCCGCCGAAGTTCCAGTAGCAGCGCCATTGAGCGAAGATGGCCCGGTCGAACGGCATACGCGGGGCGAGCGGCGTGCCGGGCACTACGGAGAACTGGTGGCCCAGGAACATGTCCCAATCGATGGTGGTCGGATTCATGTCGCGGGTCAGCGGGTAGTAGCGCCACTGGCCGACCAGACTGTTGCGGTAGTAACACGTCTGGGCTTGGCAAACGTGGCCGATCTCGCCCGCCTTGATCATGTTGTTCACTTGCGGCAAGATCGGGTCCGCGGTCCACTGCACGCCGACCGACATGACGGTGTTGTGGCGCCGTGCGGCATCGACGACGAGGTTCGCTTCCTCGATCGTCCTGGTCATCGGCTTTTCACAATAGATGTGCTTGCCCGCGTTGGCGGCGTCGATGGTCATCTTCGCGTGCCAGTGATCCGGCGCGGCGATGCAAGCGATATCAACGTCGCGCTGCTCGAGAACGCGGCGATAGTCCTTGGTCACGTGGTTGCGGTCAGTCAGGTCCAGTCCGCAGCGCCGGGCGGACGGATTGAGGCCGCGCCCCAGACCGCGGCCAAGTTTGGCGTCGCCATCCCAGACATCGCAGCAAGCGACGGGGCGAACGTTGTTGGCATTGGCCCGTTGCAGCGCGAGGATGACATCGATGTGCTGCTGGCAGCGCCCGCCGACGCCGAGGAAGCCGATGCGGAGCGCGCCGTTGGCGCCGTTGACCTGCGCGTAGCTGGCCGCGTTCATGGTCATCGCCGCGGTGGCGACGCCGGCCGTCTTGAGGAAATTGCGACGTTTCTGGTTCATGGAGAGAGCCCTCTCGGATAGGGTTGGAGGAAACGGCGCCGCGCCGTCGTGGCGCGGCTTACCGGAATGCTGTTGCGATTGGTAATATTGTGCCAAAGGGAGGGCGAAAGAACAAACGAAATATCGCAATTCACGTCGCGCTGTTGACAGATCCCCAATCGCGGTGGGATAATTCGACGGAGGACCATCATGACACTTGCATTGACCGAACAGCAACGGCAGGCTGTCGCAAACGAGCCAAAACAACGGCTGCGGCTGGTTGACCCAAAGACTCAAGACGTCTTCGTGCTGTTGCGCGCCGATGAGTTTGAGCAGATTCGCCCATTGCTGGACGATGATTTCGAGCTGCGTGACACCTACGCAGCCCAAATGGCCACCGCCATGCGTGCTGGCTGGGCGGATGCCGCGATGGATGATTACGACAATTACGACGAGGCTTACAGGAAACTATGCCAGTCCAGCGAGGCGAAATCGTCCTAGCCGAGTTGCCTTTCAGCGACGGCAGCGGGTCGAAGATCTGGCCCGCGTTTCTGCGGACAAGATGCTCAATTTTCTTTCAAGCGATTGTTGGCAGTGAAGCACAGGATACCAGCCGCACCTTCTTCTCCGGCCCCAAGAAGGTGCAGTGGAAGAATTCCAGAAAGCCGCGCGTGCCGAGATGGATCACGCTGAGCGGACTTTCCGCAAAGGCAACCGACGTTTTCCAACGCACAATCGAACCTGACCCGCGCAGCTCCAGAACAACGTCGGCCAAACGGAAGTCAATCAGCACACCACCGGCAGTCTTGATGGCGCCGTTCGGTTCGGAACTAAGTTGAATGCCGAGCAGTGCGGCATCGCCTCGGGGAAAGATGGTTCGATCCGCACCGGTGTCCACCAAACCATCGAGCAGGTGCCTGCCGCTCGGCCCTTCAATGGCAATGGCGATGATCGGCCGCGCAACGCCGCCGACTATGTGCATGTAGGGAAACTCGAGCATTACAACATCCCCACAATTTCGCCGGGCGGCAAAACATGGTGAAGGCGCAGCAAATGGTCGGTCTTCAGTCGAACAACTTGGTCGGCGGCGTCATCCAGATTCTCCGCGGCTGCGACAACTTTTTTCTCGTCTTGATCCCAATAGATCCACTTGCCAACATATTGCTCCATGATTTCGACCGGAATTTGTTCGTACATGGCACTGCACCTCTCAGCATCGGCCAACAACCAGCGTGACTTGACGAATCGATTATCGCACGAATCGATCCGTACCGTCAATGGTCCGTGTCCCTTGCCTAGGCGCCGTTCCGCGCCTTGAATTTGACGCGCCGATACACCGCCATTGCTTTGAGGCGACACTTGATCGATGCGAGCTTGACGACGGCCTTCAGCCCCAGATGGCATTCATACGTCCATTTGCCATTCTTCTCGCGATGATAATGCTCGATCTGCGGCCGATCCTGGCTGACGAGCACGTAATCGGTAAGCGTCGGACTGAATTGCTGATAGCGAGTGAATTTGGCGCCGCGATCGAAGGCTTCGGTCGATTTGGACAGCGTTTCGATAATCACTTTTGGATTGAGAACCACGTCGGTATGCTCGTCGAGGTATTTTGGCTCGTCGCAAATGACGACGATATCCGGATAGGAATAGAGACCCGTCGGGCGCTTGGGCGACCTAGGCAATGGTCCGCTGCGGATTTTGGTCCGGGCAACGCGCACTCGACACGGCCCGTCCTGAAGTTGATTGCCTAGGGACGCTACCGTGTTCGAGACAATGTCGGCGTGGTCCCCCGATTCGCCCGCCATCGCGAATATTTGGCCGTCGAAATACTCGTGACGGTCAGTCGCTGCCCGTTCAAACTTCAGGTATTCGTCTTCGGTCAGTGGTGCCTTGATCAGCGCCATACGCGTGCCCTCCGCGTAATGGGGAATTATAGCAAGCTGGTTGCTTGCGTGTGCGACGCGGTCCAAGTAGAATCGCAGCCGGCTCCTGGGCACCAGAGACATGCATGGAAACCTCCCTCAGCCTGCTCGACCGCCTGTGCAACCACCCGGACGCCGAAGCCTGGAACCGGCTCGTGGAAGTGTACACGCCGGTGCTGCACGCCTGGCTGCGGCGCTATGATGTGTTGTCGCCCGCCGACGTTGACGACCTGGTGCAAGATGTTTTATTGACGCTGTCCAAGGAGATGCCGCAGTTTCGGCCGAGGCAACAGCACGGCGCCTTTCGGGCATGGCTGCGAACCATTCTCGTGAATCGGTTGCGGTATTTTTGGCGGTCGCGGCAACATCGGCCCCAGGCGATCGGCGGCAGCGATTTTGCCGAGCAGCTCGAACAGCTCAGCGACGGCCAATCGCAAATGAGCCAGCTTTGGGACAGCGAACATGACCGCCAGTTGATGCAGCGGCTCTTCACGCTCGTCGAGCCGCGGTTTGCACCAGACACCTGGCAAGCGTTTCGGCGGCAAATGGTGGACGGCATGACAGCTGAGACGGTTGCCGCCGAGTTGCGGATGCCGCTGCATTCGGTCTACGCCGCTAAGTCACGAGTGCTCAAGGCGTTGCGTGAAATGGCGCATGGCTTGATCGCGTAGGCCGTGGCTTGCGCATGACGTTTCCCATTTCATTCATTTGCGTTTAGCACACACCTTAATGTTGTAAATGAAATGGCTCGAATCGTCGTAACTGACAGTGGGACCAGGCTTTGCGAAAACACGATTCATGCAGCATCATGCAGCACTCTGACGATGGCTGAATGAAACGGGATTTCGTGTCAGGTTTCGTCGCGATCTGCACTTTACTAAGGCCGTTTCAAATAATTAGCTGGTCCACTTGCGTTTTCGCAGAAGAAACAAAACGAATCAAGAAATTGGCGGGCGGGACTCCGTCAGTGGACCAGCTAATTATTTGAAACGGCCTAAGGCGACCGTTGCTCACGCCCGCCAGACGAGGGATTCGCCATGAACCAGGTTCACCCGGAAATCGACCAGTTGAGCGCCTTTGCTTTGGGACAGCTCGAATCGGCGGCACTCGATGCCGTCGAGAATCATCTCGCCAATTGCCCAGCCTGCTGCGACACGCTCAATCAGATCAAGGAAGACACGTTTGTCGGCTTGGTGCGGCAAGCCAAGGTCGACGAAGGCAATGCGAGCAGCGTGGGGTTGGCAACCCAAGACGAGGCCGACTCGCCACGCCCGCTTGCCGAAGCTGCGACCCTGGCGGCTGCCGATCACACGCCGTCAGCGGCCATCGCGTCATCCGCGACCGAACCCGCGGCCGCGATCCTTGTAGCCGACATTCCCGCCGATCTGGCCAACCATGCGCGCTATCGCATCGAGGAATTGATCGGCACCGGCGGCATGGGCGCGGTCTTCAAGGCGGAACATCGCATGATGAAACGCTCGGTGGCGCTCAAAGTCATCAATCCGAAGTTCATCCAGAGCAAGCAGGCGGCGGAGCGCTTTCGCCGGGAAGTCGAGGCCGCGGGCCGGCTCGTGCATCCCAATATCGTCCATTCCTACGACGCGGAACAAGCCGGCGACGTGCATTTCCTGATCATGGAATACGTGAAAGGCACCGATCTGCAAAAGGTGCTGGAACAGCGCGGCCCGCTGCCGGTGGCTGAAGCGTGCGAGTACATCCGGCAGGCAGCGGTGGGCTTGCAACACGCCCATGAGAACGGCATGGTGCATCGGGACATCAAGCCGCAGAATTTGATGGTCGCGTCCGTCGATGCACCAGCCCGCAGCGCAAGCAAGGCCGAGGGGCCGCCCTTGCTTGCGCCACGGGCTGGTACGGGGATCGTCAAGATCCTCGACTTCGGCCTCGCCTCACTGACCACCGAAGCCGTCGCCGACGACGCGGGCAATCAACCTTCCACCCTCGACAGCCAGAAATCCGGTCTGACGCAAGCCGGCTCGCTCATGGGTACGCCGGACTACATGGCGCCCGAACAAGGCCGCGACGCCCACGCCGCCGACATTCGCTCCGACATTTACAGCCTCGGCTGCACCTTGTACGCGCTCTTGGCGGGCAAAGTCCCTTTCCCCGGCGGCACGGCGATTGACAAGGTCATCGCCCACTCGACGAATCACGCGCAGCCGATCGGCGAGCTGCGCAAGGATGTGCCGGCAGCGCTCGTGAACGTGCTGGACAAGATGATGGCGAAGGACCCGGCCGAGCGTTACCAGACGCCGGCGGAAGTCGCGGCGGCGCTTTCCCCCCTCTCCCTCTTGGGGAGAGGGGCCGGGGGGGAGGGGCGGTCCCACAGGCGAAAAACCGGAGCGCTTTTGACCGCCGCCGCGGGCTTTGTCTTGCTCCTCGGCGGCATCATCTATGTCACGACGGACAATGGCCAACTGAAGATCGAATCTAGCGTCGATGACGTCCAGGTTGTCGTCAGCAAGGGCGGCAAGGAAATCGAGGTGATCGATCTCAAGAGCGGCAGCACCGTCAAGCGGCTGCCGTCCGGCGCCTACGACATCAAACTGAAGGGGGACCGCGTCGATGCCAAGCTGGACAGGAATGGCTTCACGATGACGCGCTGGGGGGAAATCGTTGTCAAGCTCACAGAGGAAAAGACCCTCGCCAAATCCGGCGGCGAGAAAGTCGGCGGGGTTCGCCGATTCAAAGGGCATTCGTCCACTTTTGGAGCTGGCGTCGCCTTCTCTCCGGATGGGCGTTCCGCTTTTTCGCGGGAAAACAGCAGTATTCAACAATGGGACCTGGAGACCGGCCGGGAAGGGACGCAGTGGCAACTGGAAGGACCGCTGGGTGGAACCGCGATCAGTCGCGACGGCAAGCGCGCCGTGGCCGGCGTTGGTGAGAACATCGTGTTGCTGAATCTGGAGACCGGCAAGACCGTCGGCCGAATCAAGGTACCCCCGATTCATGGAGTCAAGGCAGGCATCCAGGCCCTGGCGCTAGCGCCCGATGCGCGCCGGGCAATCTCCGTGACGCAAATTCCGTGGCAGGGAGAGCCGATCGGCTGGCGCGGCAGCATTCGCTTATGGGACCTGGAACAACTCAAAGAGATCCGCTGCCTGGAAGACGATGTGTACCACAGCTGGACCTGTGCGTTCTCCCCCGACGGCAAGACTGTCCTCACCGGTGGAGGCAGCGGCATGCGCCTTTGGGACGTAGAGACGGGTAAGGTCTTGCAAAACTTCGGACCGCACGGCCACTGGTACCAGTGCGTGGCGTTTTCGCCCGACGGGCATCGCGCCGTCTCCGGCGGTGGCGACGGGTTCATTCGTTTGTGGGACATTGAAACGGGCAAGGAATTGCGCCGCTTCGAAGCCCACCAGCGCCTTGGCAACCCCAACGAGCCCATGGTGGTGGCGGTGGCCTTCTCCCCCGACGGCCGGCGCATCCTGAGCGGCGGCGACGATCGAACCGTTGCGCTGTGGGACACGGAAACGGGTCAACCTCTTCACCGTTTCACCGGGCACCAAAATGTGGTCGACAGCGTGGCCTTTTCTCCCGATGGACACTACGCCCTGTCCGGGAGCCGGGACGGGACCGTGCGGCTTTGGCGGCTGCCCGAGCCGCCGTCGCCGGCGTCGCCGAACGTCCGCGAGACGCTGCAACTCAAAGGTCACAGCGCGGGAGTTGAAACCGTTGCCTGGAGCCAGGACGGCCGCCGCCTGGCCAGCGCCTCATGGGACCGCACAGTGAAGGTGTGGGACGCAACCAGCGGCAAAATGATCCACAACCTCGCTGGACACGCGGGGCCTGTCAATGCCGTCGCGTTTAGCGTCGATGGCCGGCACCTAGCAAGCGGGTCGGAGGATTGTACGGTCAAACTGTGGGATACCGAGACCGGCAAGGAAATCCATACCTTCCAAGGGCACAGCAACTATGTAGACGCGGTGGCGTTCGCTCCGGGCGGCAAGACCCTGGCGAGCGGCAGTTGGGACGGGACAATTAAGCTTTGGAACCTGACTACCCACAAGCTGGTCCACACCTTCGCGGGACACAAGGGCTGGGTTCGGGGCGTCGCCTTCAGCCCCAAGGGGGACAGCCTGGCCTCGGCCAGTAACGACGGCGGCGTGAAGGTATGGGACCCGGCCAGCGGACAGGAGAAATTCTCCCTCCAGGGAAATACGGGCCCGATGCTGAGCGTCACGTTCAGCCCGGATGGTCAGCGTCTGGCTACTTGCGGCGAGGATGAAAAGGTGAAGGTGTGGAACCTGACCAGCCGGACGGTCATCGCTACTGGCCGCGGGCACACCGGGGTCGTCTACAGCCTGGACTTCCACCCGAACGGCAAGCACCTCGTCAGCGGCGCGACGGACCAACTGGTAAAGGTTTGGGATGCGACCACCGGCGAAAACGTACTCACGCTCCAGGGGCACAACTTAGAGGTCCGGAACGTAAAGTTCAGTCCCGACGGCCTGCGCCTTGCCTCGGCCGGAGGGAACTGGTCGGACGCCGCAAAGGGTGGCGAGGTGAAGGTTTGGGATGTCAGTCTACCCCGCTGGCCTGCCGCGGCCCAGCCCGAGCCCGGCTGGACTCCGCTCTTTAACGGCAAGAATCTGGAAGGCTGGTTTGCGAAATTCGACCAAAGCAGCTGGGCGGCCGCTGACGGAGTTATCATCGGTAAAGGGGTCAGGCCGGACTTCCTGATCACCAAACGAAACGATTTCGAAAACTTCCATCTCCGGCTCGAGGCCAAGATTAATAAAGGCGGTTCGGGCGGCATCTTTTTTCGTGGCGGCGGCAAACATTCCTATGAGACGCAAGTCTCCCTTGCAGACGGACATGCCAAGACCGGCAGCTTGTGGAATTACAACCCTGGCCTCATCTACGACGAGAAGCGCGACTTGATCCAGCCCGACACCTGGTTTACCGTGGACATCATCGCCCAGGGCAATCACATCGTCACCAAGATCAACGGCCAGACGACCGCGGACGTCCATGACGACACCAACCGCAAGGGTGACATCGAGCTTCAGGTGTGGCAACTCAAAGCCGGTGATACTTTCGCTCAGTTCCGCAAGATCGAGATCAAGGAGCTGCCGCCCACCGCCGCGGCGCCGAAGAAATGACCCAGGAGCCGCCCGTGGAAACCTCACTCACCTGGCTCGGCCGGCTGACCGGCGACCCGACCGAGGGCGACTGGAAGGTGGTGCTTTGTCAGACATTCTCAAGCGTAGATGACCGAGTTGCGCCAGCCGGATTGATCGAAAAGTTGCAAGACGGGCAGGATGTGCCGGAGGAGTTCGTAGACGTCGGAGCGGCGGATCGCCAGGATGATCCCGGCGTGATCGCGTTTTTGACCCCACCAAGCAACTGCCAGATCTTCATAATCCTGGCGATTGTGGGTGACGATGATCCGCGATTCTTGCAATGCAAACGTTAGCTGCGCCGTGTCGGATTGGCCCAGGTTTCCTGCCGCCACGGCGGGCAAGCAATCGATTCCGCGAGCAGCCAACAGTGGCGCCAAGAGCACGTCCACGTCTTCATCCAGGTACACGCGCAGTGTCAATGGTGCAGGTGTCATTGCGCTTGTCGAGTTGCGGGATCAAAGCGCTTACCGGCCCACGCTTCCGGAATGCGATTCAAGGCGATGAGCGCGTCAATCTCTTGCCGATGGGCCGAATAGTAATGCAGTGCCGCGAACACCTGCTGGACGCTCAAATGAGACAGATGAATTGGGATTTCTTCCGGAGCCATGCCTTGGTTCCACAATTCGGCGATCGCGCGGACGGGCGTGGCGGTGCCAGCCATGATCGGCTCGCCATGATGCAGTGCGGGGTCTGAGACAATTTCCGCATCCAGCATTACCGGAGTAGCTGCCACGACAGAGATTCCTTGCCTTGGAGTTGACGACGCAACGTCATTATTCCGCCGTGAACGACCTTGTGTCAATTGCGTTTCGCAGCAAATCCACCAAACGAGTCGTTGCAAGCGCTCATTTCAGCTTGTGCGACAAGAACCACGAATACAACTCCGGCGTCGCGTACGCCGGGTCCCACGAGTTGTGGCCGACGAACGGGAACTCCGAATAGCGTGGCGTGCCGCCGACGGCTTGCAGCGCCTTGATCATGGTGCGGTTGCTTTCCACGAGCTTGGCCCCGTCCTTGTCGCCGCAGAAGCACCAGCAGGGGATGTCCTTGATCATCGTGGCGGTGGCGGGATTGCTGCCGCCGCAGATCGGCGCGGCGGAGGACGGGTTTTCTAACCCGTCTGGCCATGGCGGGTTAGAAAACCCGCCCTCCGCCGCGGCGAGGCTCCACGTCCCGGAACCGCCCATCGACAGGCCGGTCAGGTAGAGCCGCTTGTTGTCGATCTTGTAAGCCTTCTGCACCTCGGCGAGGATGGCGAGGGCGCGGTCGGCGTCGGGCATGCCGGCTTTCCAACTTCCCTTCACTCGGGCCTGCGGAAAGATCACGAAGAAGGGAAACTTCTGTTCGCCGCCTTTGAACTTGATGGCGTTGCCGATGCCTTGCTTGACCGGCGTTTCGCCGTCGTCGCCGCGCTCGCCGGCGCCGTGCAGGAACAGGATCAGCGGATATTCCTTGGCGCCGGTGTAGCCGTGCGGGACGAAGAGCACGTACTTGCTGTCGCCGTCGGGCCCTTTGTGGACGCGCGGCAGGAAGCCGGTTTTGGCGTCGCCGGCGCGAGTTGGCGATGACACGAGGAACAATGCCAAACTGACGCAGGCAACGATTGCAAGCCGATAGCGCATGGGTCGCTCCTTTCGCAGGTGCTGGGATGGAAACCTGGTGAACAGGATAATGGATGCGACGGTGCGATGCGAGCGCGAAACGGTAAACAATCTTTCAATGGCTCAAGGTCGCACACCGTTGGTACAATGATCGCAACCATCACGGAGGCAACTGATGACTACCGCCACGCAAAACGAAAGCCCGCAAAGCTTCGCCGAAACCGCGTTGCGCTTGGGCGGCAAAAGCGACGAAGAAGCTCGCCGCATGGGGGCGATGGACAAGGCGGACGAGCAGGTCGAGACGCTGTTCGCGCCGCATTATCAGACGGTCAACAGCCCGATCCACAAGGCGATCTGGGAAGGCAAGACGCCGCTGGAGTTGTTCACCCCCCCATCCCCCCCTTCGCAAGGGGGGGCGACAAGCGGTTCCCCCCCTTCGCAAGGGGGGGCGACAAGCGGTTCCCCCCCTTCGCAAGGGGGGGCAAGGGGGGGTGATGCGGCGCTGCCGTGTGATGCAGTGATGGAGAAATCGCTGGCCATCGCGCGGCGCCGGCGCGACCAGAATACGTTGTACAACGCGGAACGCAAACTCACCGATGAATCGATCGGCGAGTTGGCCGACGCGGGTTACTGGGGCCTCTTGATCGATCCGAAGTACGGCGGTTCCGGAGCGCCGTTCGCGCGGTTCGCCCCGTTCCTGACGCGCATGGGTTTGGTCGATCAGACGGTCGCGGCCTTGGCGTCGGTTCACGGCTGTATCGGCGCCGTCGATCCGCTGCGCACCTTTGGCAACGCCGAGCAGAAGGCGCGTTTGCTGCCGGTCCTGGCAAGCGGCGCCAAAATCTCCGCCTTTGCTCTCACCGAACCCGGTGCCGGGTCCGACCTCACCGCGCTGCGCACGACCGCGACGCTGGTCGGCGATCATTACGAAGTCACCGGCGAAAAGCTGTTCATCACCAACGCGGTGCCTGGTCGGCTCATCGGCCTCGTGGTGCTGGTCGAGGGCAAACCGGCGGTGCTGATCGCGGAATTGCCGGAAGAAAACGAACAATTCCAGATTACGAAGTACGGCCTGTACGCGCTCAAGCATGCATACAACCAAGGATTGATCTTCAACAAGTTCCGGGTGCCGCGCGAGAATCTGCTCGCGCCCAAGACCGGCGACGGCCTGACGATCGCCTATCACGGATTGAACCTGGGCCGACTCGCCTTATGCGCCGCCGCGTCCGCCAACCTGCGCGTCTTCCTGGCCAATTTGATGCCGTGGATCGCCTTTCGCAAGACCTACGGCCAGGCGATTCAGACGCGTGAACTGGTGAAGCGCCGCATCGCCCGCATCGCCGCCTTGATCGCCGGGGCCGACGCGCTGGTGGCCTGGGGTTCCGGGCTCATCGATCAAGGCTATCGCGGCGAGCTGGAATGCATCATCGCCAAGATCTTCGGCAGCGAGGCCCAGAAGGAAGCCGCCATCGAGCTACTCATGAAGACCCACGGCGGCCGCTCATTTCTGCACGGCCACCTGTTCGGCGACAACGTCCATGAATACCTTGCCCCGTGCATCTACGAAGGTGAAGGCGAGATGCTCGGCATGGCGTTCTTCAAGTCGCTCGTCAAGGAGCATGGCCGGCAATACTTCGAGCCGCTCGGCAAGGCATTGCAAGCGCGGCAGATGAAGACCTTCAATCCAGCGAATCCGATCCATCTTTGGAAATTACGCCGTGAGCTGGGGGCTTATGGCCGTTGGTACGCAAACGGCCTGATGGTGAAGCGCGACCGGCAGAAGGTAACCGGCATGGACGCACGCCTGGCGGACCATCTCGCCTTTGCTTTGACCCAATGCCAGCAGCAACCCGGCGAACTGAGCGCCGCCTTGCGCAAACACCAGCTGAAATTGGCGGACCGGCAGTGCCGCATGGCCGAGCTGTCGCAGCGCGTGCAGGACACCATCACGATGCTGGTGACGATCCAGTGGGCGCATGGGCAGAACAAGCCGATCGCCGTCGCCGCGGCGGACATCCTGTGTCAGGATTTGCGCCGCAAGCTGACCGGCGCGCGGCCCAGCGACCGCTACTTCCGCGACGTGCAGGAACTGGCCGACATGGTCTATGCGGGCGGCTTCGAAGAACTGGCGGGGATCGAACGGCAGGAGATTCTCATGAAGTACGCGTGATCGTGAGAAAGCTGCGAATTTGATTGCGTGCGTGCCATAACGCATTATGATCTTCTGCTATGCCAATGGTCATTCCTCGCCGCCGCGCCTTTACCTTGATCGAGTTGCTCGTCGTCATCGCGATCATTGCGATCCTGATTGCGCTTTTGGTGCCGGCGGTGCAAAAAGTGCGCGAAGCGGCGGCGCGAACCCAGTGCCTGAATAACCTCAAGCAAATCGGCCTCGCGCTGCACAACTACGAATCCATCGCCAAAAACTATCCTCCGGCCGGGATCTATCCGGTCGCCCAAACGGCCAACGATGTTTACTCGATCCAGGCCCGCCTGCTGCCCTTTCTCGAACAAGGAGCGCTCTACTCACTGATCAACCTGAATGCAGTGCCGCAAACTCAGCCCGATGTCATCAAGCAGCGCATCGCCATCTACATGTGTCCTTCGGAAGTCAACGACAAGGAACGCCTGGACGGAACGCTGATCAAGTATCCGCTCAACTACGCGGCCAACTTCGGCACCTGGTTTGTCTACGATCCGAACACCGGCATGGGCGGCGACGGGGCGATTCCCGTCAATACCAAGAGCCGCCCGGCCGACTTCACCGACGGCATGAGCAACACGATCGGTTTTTGCGAAGTGAAAGCGTACCAGGCTTACCTGCGCGACAGCGGCAACCCCAACGGACCGAATGTCCCGCCGCCGAATTCGCCGGCCGCGGTCGTCGCTTACGGCGGCCAACTCCGCGAGGTCGGCCACACCGAATGGACCGACTCGCCCGTCCATCAAACCGGCTTCACGTTCGTATTGACGCCGAACACGAAAGTGCCGTTTATCAGCGGCGGCCAGACGTATGACGTTGATTTCGTTTCGAGCCGCGAGGGTGTGTCGGCGACGCGCTTCACCTACGCCGCCATGACCGCGCGCAGCTACCATACCAGCGGCATCGTGCATGCGCTGCTCATGGACGGCTCGTCGCGGCCCATCTCGTCCGCGATCAGCCTGGCAACCTGGCGAGCGCTCGGCACGCGCAACGGCGGCGAAGTCATCGGCGTCGATTTCTGACGGCCCGAAAAGGGGACAGGACCTCTGAATTCAAAAGGTCCTGTCCCCTTTTCGGGCCGGCGTCCGTCGCGTTTTATTAGTTCTGTGGCAATTACGACACCCGCGTCGTCCCCGGCATCGCCACCGGCGGCACCGGCAGGCTCATGTCCCACGTCAGCCGCTCGGGCATCAGGTTCTGTGTCGAATTCAGCGCCTGGTCCCAGGTCACCGCCTGGCCCGTGTAGCACGCCATGCGGCCCATCACGGCCGTCAGCGAGCTTTCGGTGACGTTCTTCAAATCGTTGATCGGCCGGCCGGTGCGGATGCTGTTGATGAGGGCGACGTGCTCTTCCTGATACGGATTATTGTCCTGCGCTGCGGGGAAAGCCCAACCGCGCTTGTAACCGGTGATTCGGTAACCTTGCGATGTCCAGGCGCCGGTCGTGCCCACGATGGCTTCGGAAATATTATTTTCGCAGCCTTGCGGCATTTGCCGGCACATGCTCATGACGCGCACGCCGTTGGGATATTCGTAATCGACGGCGAAGTGGTCGTAGATGTGGCCGAAGATCGGTGCGGTCCGCACCTGTCGGCCGCCCAAGCCAACGCAGCGGGTCGGGTGGCTGTTGCCCAGTGCCCAGTTGGCAACGTCGAGGTTGTGAACGTGTTGCTCGACGATGTGATCGCCGCACAGCCAGGTGAAGTAATACCAGTTGCGTAATTGCCATTCGAGGTCGGTCATCTGCTCGGTGCGCCGGTTCGACCAGAGCGTGCCGCCGTTCCAATAGACGCGCATCGACGTGATGGCGCCGATTTCGCCACCATGGATGCGCCGCATCGATTCGAGGTAGCCGGTCTGATAGCGTCGTTGCGTGCCGGCGACGATGGACAATCCGTGGCGGTTGGCCTCGGCGAATGCCGCCAGACACATGCGGGCGCCGGGGCCGTCCACGCACACCGGCTTCTCCGTGAAAATGTGTTTGCGGGCGGCCACAGCGGCGCGAATGTGCGTCGGCCGGAAACCCGGCGGCGTCGCCAGGCATACCAGGTCCACGTTTTCGAGCACACGCTGGTACGCATCCAGGCCGACGAAGACGCGATTGTCGGGAATATCCACGCTGTTGCGCAGCGATTCCGTATTCTGCGCCAGGGTGCGCAGCGAATTGCGCAAGCTATCGGCCCGGTCGCGAAAAGCGTCACCCAAGGCCACGACCCTGACATTGCGCCCGCCGCGGATGCACTGGTCAATCGCCCCGGAGCCGCGCCCGCCGCAGCCGACCAGGCCGACGCGAATGATGTCTTCACCGGCGGCGTGAACGTTGGCCAGCAAGCTCAGATTTGCGGCCAGAGCGCCGCCCGCAACGGCGGAGGTCTTCAAAAAATCACGTCGTGTTTCGCTCATGTCTATCTCCTGGAAGGTTGTGTGCGGATGTTGGTGCGATCATTTTCCTTCTTTCACAGGCGAGTGTCTATCATTTTTTGGAAAAAAGACTCCCGCTGGGCGTCTGCGTCGGATATTGTTGACGGCAACAGTTTGTAGTCGCAGGCTTTAGCCTGCGATCGGCTGTCGCAGGCTAAAGCCTGCGACTACGGGCATTGAAGCATGACGCACCGTCCTTGGCTGATTGGCTTGATGTTGCTCTTCGCCGGCCAGGCGGGGCTTGCCGCGCTGCTGCCCGCCGGCGAACCGGCGTCTTTGCAGCGGTTCACCTTTCAAGAACCGCATATGGGCACGCTGTTTCGCATCGTCCTTTACGCACCGGACGAAGCGACCGCGAAGAAGGCCGCGAAGGCCGCGTTTGCCCGGGTCGCCGAACTGAATCGCATCATGAGCGATTACCTCGCGGACAGCGAATTGATGCAGCTTTGTAAGAAAGCGGGCGGCGATCCCGTCCCGGTCAGCGCCGACCTCTTCACGATCTTGCAGAAGTCGGCCGAAGTTTCCAAATTATCGGACGGCGCCTTCGATGTCAGCGTCGGCCCCATCGTGCGGTTGTGGCGCGTTGCCCGCAAGACCAAGAAGTTGCCGGACGCGGAAGAACTGAAACGCGCCCTGGCCAAGGTTGATTACCGCAGCATTCGCCTGGACGCGGACCGTCGCACGGTCCAGCTGTTGATCGCCGGGATGTTGCTCGACCTGGGCGGCATCGCGAAGGGCTACGCGGCCGACGCTGTCTTGGAAGTTTTGCGGCGGCACGGCATCACGCGGGCATTAGCAGGAGCCGGAGGCGATATCGCCGTGGGGGCCCCGCCGCCCGATGCCAAGGCGTGGAAGGTCGGCATCGCGGCGCTGGCGAACACGGACGGCACTCCCACACAATATCTGGCGCTCAAAAACGCCGCGGTCTCCACGGCCGGCGACGCCAACCAGTTCGTCGAAATCGGCGGCGTGCGCTATTCGCACATCGTCGACCCGAAGACGGGCATGGGCTTGATCGGCCGCCGCAGTGTGACGGTCATCGCGCCGAAAGGCGTGTGGTCCGACGGCCTCGACACTGCTGCCTGCGTTATGGGCTTGGAGAAAGGCATGAAAATGCTCGAAGGCCAGGCCGATTGCGCCGCGCTGTTCGTTCATGAAAGTGCCGACGGAGTGGTGAGCACACCGTCCAAGCGCTTTGCACAATACTTGTGGAAGGATTAACCCCGCAAGCCTGCGGACGGCGGTCCGTGGGCTCTTGAAAGGAGATTCCATGCAACGCCGCGATTTTCTGACCGCGTCAGCCGCCCTCGCTGCCGGCGCAAGCCTTGTTGGCGCCGCTCCGCAAGACGACGTGTCGCGCCTCGGCCGCACCGCGCACACCAAGTTCGCGCCCAACCTTGAAATGTGGTGGCCGCGGCTGCCCTTCCTGCGGCGCATCGAGGAAGCCGCTCGCCTGGGTTATTCGGGCATCGAATTCTGGCCGTACGAAGGCAAGGACATCAACGCCATCGCCGAGCTTTGCCAGAAGTTGCACATCGAAATCGTCCAGTTTACCGCCTGGGGATTCACGCCGGGCCTCAACGATCCGAAAAACCACAATCGCTTCGTCGAAAAGCTCGAAGAAGCCTGCAAGGTCGCCCAGCGCCTCAGCTGCCGGATGATGTGCGTCGTCGCCGGCAACGACATCGCCGGCATGTCGCAACAGCAAATGCACGAGAATGTCATCACCGGCCTGCGCCGCGGCGCCCCCATCGCCGCAAAGCACAATATCACGCTCATCCTCGAGCCGATGAACATCCGCGTCGATCATCGCGGCCACTGCCTCTACGGCAGCGACCCGACGTTGCGCATTCTGAAGGCCGTCGGCTCGCGGCACGTCAAGATGCTCGCCGACCTGTATCATTTGCAGATCACCGAAGGCGACCTGTGCGGCCACATCCGCGAAAACTTCGACAACATCGCCTACTACCAGGTCGCCGATCATCCCGGCCGCAACGAGCCCGGCACAGGCGAAGTCCACTACCCACGCGTCTGGAAGCAACTGCACGAGCGCGGCTATCGCGGCTATCTGGGTCTGGAATGTCGCCCGAAGACGAATGAGGTCGATGCAGCCCGGGCGGTGCATCGGTTGGATCAATGGTAACGCAATATGGCTGGCCGTGACGCGCTAGCGGAGCGCGGATGTCGCGCTCCGCTAGCGCGTCGCGGCTAACCGAATGGAGATCCGATGCCGGACCCCAAACGCATCGCCGCGATCGTCACCGAATATCGCCATTGGTCGCACGCCGACGTCATCCTCGGTAAGATTCTCGAAGGCTATCTGCACGACGGCAAGGAATTTCCCCGGCTGCGGCTGGCGTCGATGTACGTCGATCAGTTCCCCACCGGCGACATGAGCCGCGACCTGGCGAAACGGCACAACTTCACGATCTACGACACCATCGAAGGCGCCGTGACGCTGGGCCGCAAGGAAGTCGCGGTGGACGGCGTTTTGCTCATTGGCGAACATGGCCGCTATCCGACAAACCAGCGCGATCAGCTTCTGTATCCGCGGCGCCGCTTTTTCGAGGCGGTCACCAACGTCTTCGCCCGTTATCGTCGGTCCGTGCCGATTTTCAACGACAAGCACCTGTCCGCGACGTGGACCGACGCCAAGTGGATGTACGACAGGGCCCGCGAGCTGCACGTGCCGTTCATGGCCGGGTCGTCGGTGGTGGTGACGTGGCGGCGTCCGGTCTTGCGCATCGAGCGCGGCGCAGAGCTGGTCGAAGCGGTGCAGCTCGGCTACGGCCCGTTCGAAGGCTATGGCTTCCACGCGATTGAGGCGATGCAATGTCTGGTCGAGCGGCGCCGCGGCGGCGAAACCGGTGTGCGCGCGGTGCAATGTTTGCAGGGCGAGGCCATGTGGCAAGCGATGGACCGTGGCGTCTTTTCACGCGAGCTGCTCGAAGCCGGCATGGCGATCGTCCCCGCTCATGCGAACGGCGATTTCCGCAAGTTGACGCTCCGGGACGACAGCGCCGGCGTCTTCGTCATCGAATATCGCGACGGCTTCAAAGCCGCGGTCGCCATGCTCAACGGCTGGGTCTACGAAGGCGACGGCGGCGCGTTCATCGGCGCCGTCCGCCAGCGCGGCCAGGCGAAACCGCAAGCCACGCTGTTCTACCTGCAACAGCCCGATCCGTTCGCCCACTTTGCTTATCAGTTGCGCGCCATCGATTCGATGATGCAGACAGGCCACGCCCCCTACCCTGTCGAACGCACGCTGCTCACGACCGGCATCCTCGACGCGGTCATGGTTAGCAAGTCGCAAAAGAACCGCCGTGTGGAGACGCCGCATCTGGAGATTCGTTATCAGCCGACCGACTGGCCGTTCGCGACGGATCCGATACCCAGACCCATAAAACGATAGAATTGCCATACTCCGCTTGCGGCTTAGCGCGACTAGCAGAGCGCCAAGATGCTGGACGTTCGTCGGTTGCGCTAAGCCGCAAGCGGCAGGAAGGAATCCCATGCTCCACGCAGTCATCATGGCCGGCGGCGGCGGCACGCGATTTTGGCCGCGCAGCCGGGCAAAGAAGCCGAAGCAGTTTCTCTGCCTCGCCGGCGATCAATCGCTGTTGCAGCAAACCGTCGAGCGGATCGAAGCCCTGGCGCCGCCATCCAATACCTGGATCATCACCGCCGCAGCGCATGCCGCGGAAACGGCGCGGCAACTTCCGGAATTGCCGGCCGACCGCATCCTCGGCGAGCCGTGCGGGCGCGACACCGCGGCGTGCATTGGCCTGGGCGCGGCGCTCATCGCCCGACACGATCCCGACGCGATCATGATGGTCATGCCGGCGGACCACGTCATCGAGCCGGCCCAGGAATTTCGCCGCGCCGCGCACGTCGCCCAGCAAATGGTCCAGGAGCATCCGCAGGCGCTGGTCACCTTCGGCATTCCGCCCACTTTCGCTGCCACCGGCTACGGTTACATTCAGCGCGGCGCGGAGTTGGCCCAGCGCCAGGGCATTCGCATCTTCCGGGTGAAAGCGTTTCGTGAGAAGCCCGACGCCGAACTGGCCGAGCAATTTGTCGCGGCCGGTGAGTATTACTGGAACGCCGGCATCTTCTTCTGGAAGGCGGCGACGATCCTGCAGGCCCTGAAGCAGAATCAGCCGAACCTCGCCGCCGCGCTTGGCCGGATCGCCGACGCCTGGCCCACTCCCCAGCGCGACGAGATCTTTCGCCAGGAATACGAGCGCCTCACGAAAATCAGCATCGACTACGCGGTCATGGAAAAGGCCAAGGAAGTGTTGGTCGTCGAGGCGCCGTACAAGTGGGACGACGTCGGCAGTTGGCTCGCCCTGGAACGGATGCATCCACAGGACGCCGACGGCAATACCGTCAACGGGCAGCACACCGGCATCAATACCAAGGAGTGCGTCATTGTCGGCGAGCCGGACAAGCTGATCGCCACCGTCGGCGTGGACAACTTGCTCATCATCCAGGACGGGGATGCGATTCTCGTCGCCGACCGCCGCGACGAAGGCAACATCAAAAACCTCGTCGAGCTGCTCAAAAAGAAGGGACTGGAGAAATATCTGTGAACGCCCGCACGCGTATTCTGGGCATCGATCCCGGCATGGTGCGCATCGGCCTGGCCATTTGCGATGTCGAGCGCCGCGTTGCTTCGCCATTGGCCGTGTACACGCGTAAGGACGATGAGCAGGACGCGAAGTGCTTTCGAGATTTGGTGGAGCGGGAAGAAGCGGGCCTGCTATTGATCGGGTTGCCGATGCACACCGATGGCCGGGAAGGCGTGCAAGCCGAGGCAGCGCGAGCCCTGGGCGCGAAGATGCAGCAATGGACCGGGTTGCCGTGCGTGTTCTGGGACGAACGCTTCACCACGCGTTTTGCCGAGAGTGAATTGTGGTCCGCCGGCCTGACGCACCGGCGCCGCAAGGAACGCCGCGACAAGGTGGCGGCACAGATGCTGCTGCAGAGCTATTTGGAGAGCGGTTGTCCGGTTGAACACGTAGCGGCTCGACCGTCAAGCAAGTAAAAGCGCCGCGTTTCATTTCACCCCCCCTGGGGGCGCCCTGAAACGCGGCGCTCGGCAATTCGAACTATTCGCTTAACAATCCAAGACTTCCGGCGAGATAGGTTTTTCTACCTGCCGTGAAACGTAGCCGACTATCCCGCGGCCTTGTACAAATTCAGCGTGATATGCGCCTGCCCCTGGTGGTGCGCCTCGTGCCAGGCCAGCACCTTGACCCATTCGCGATGCGTCCACGGCGCCGCCTCGATCGGCTTCTTGTCGAGCATGGCGGGATCGAGCTTCTGCAGGTAGGCGATCACATTCTGCCGCTGCACAGTCAAATAACGGCGAATCTCCTCAACACTCGAAATGTTGTCGTCCGGCGTGCTGCCGCCCGCGAACCGGCGCACATTCTCCGCCTCCTGCGGCTGCCCGCCGGTCATGCGCACATGGACATGGCGGTCGTCGGTCGCCGCGATGTGCATGAGCTGCCAGGCGATATGCGCCCGCCCCGGCCGCGGCCTCCAGGCAAGCGCCTTGGCCGGATCGGGCAGCTTGGCGATGGCGTCGAGCGTCGCCAGCGTTTTGGTGCGATTGAAGTCGAGGATTTCGAGAAGATCGGCGGTGGTCATTTTCATTTGCTCCTGGCAGAATTGAACGCCTTTTCTTCATCGGCACGCATCCAGCACAATCCAATCAGATCATACGACTTGCGCCGTCTTGGAAAACGGTCGGCGTTTGCGCTGTGATGACTTTCCGGAATAGACATCGAACAGCAAATCACGCAATTGCTCGGCGACGAACTCGGGGGGATTTCCCGAGAGCGCCACGGCAATCAAACGCTCCGCTTCACGCAACTTACCGCATTCTATTGCCAAGACTGCGGCGCTACGATGCAAAACGGATCGCGTCGGTTCCAGTCCAAGGTCTGAGGCAACCATTTCCGCAGCCCGTCGCTCTTTCTCAAATGCTTGAAGAGTCCGCTGGGCAAAGCCTTTTTTGTCGCGCAGCCGGCGCAAGTGGATGGCCTCATCGGCCAAACGCATCGCTTCATGGTGAAAGTTTTGACAGCGTTTCAATTTGATGTTCATATCTGACCGATCCATGCCAATGGTGTACCGAATTCTCAGTGAATCCATATGCTCGGTCGCATCACGCGATCAGCTCCCGCACCACCCGTCCGCCCACATCCGTCAGTCGAAAATCGCGGCCCTGATATCGATACGTCAAGCGCAAATGATCCAGGCCGAAAAGATGCAAGAGCGTGGCGTGGAAGTCGTTGATGTGGACCGGATCGCGGGTGATGCCCCAACCCAAATCGTCGCTGGCGCCGTGGATATGGCCCGCGTTGACGCCGCCGCCGGCTGCCCAGATGGTGAAAGCGAACGGATGATGGTCGCGGCCGGTGGCGTTCGGATTGCCGCCGCGGTTTTCGCCCAGAGGCGTGCGGCCGAATTCCGAAAGCCACAAGACGAGCGTCGAGTCAAGCAAGCCGCGACGTTTCAGGTCTTTGATGAGCGCGGCGACGGGCTGATCGGCCATCTGGCAGTTGTACGTCAACTCCGAATTCAGATTGCTGTGATGGTCCCACGAGGCGTGATACAGATTGACGAAGCGGACGCCGCGCTCGACCATGCGGCGTGCCAGCAAACAGTTCGTGGCGAATTGATGGAAGACACCGCTGCCGCCGCCGCGCCCGCCGCCGGTTGGTTCCGGCCGATCGACGCCGTACAGGTCGAGCGTCTGCCGCGTTTCGCCGGTGAGATCGATCAGCTCCGGCGCCGCAGCTTGCATGCGGAAGGCCAGCTCATACGCGGCGATGCGACTGTTGATTTCCGGGTCGCCGATCTCTTGATGTCGCAGTCGATTGAGGTTTTCGATGGTCTCGATCGTGCGGCGCTGCATTTCGTCCGTGAGGCCGGCGGGGTTGTTGAGGTTCAGCACCGGCTCGCCTTGATTGCGGAACAGTACGCCGGCGTAGTGGGTCGGCAGAAATCCGCTCGTCCAGCTCGACGCGCCGGCGCTGGTGCCGCGCCCCGCCGTAAGAACGACATAGCCCGGCAGGCTGCGCGATTCGCTGCCCAGGCCGTAGTTGAGCCAGGCGCCCATGCTCGGGCGGCCGAACGCCGGCACGCCGGTGTTCATGAAAAGTTGGCCGGGGTGGTGGTTGAAGGCCTCGGTGTGCATCGAACGAATCCAGCAGATGTCGTCGGCACACGTGGCGAGATTCGGCAACAGATCCGACAGGTCCATGCCACACTGGCCGTGCTTGCGAAAGACGCGCGGGCTGCCGAGGATGCGCGCCGTCGCCGGCTGGGTGAAGGCGAAACGAACGTTGCGCCACAGTGATTCGGGCAATGGCTGTCCGTGCAGCTCGTTCAGCTTCGGTTTGGGATCCCAGAGATCCATCTGGCTGGGGGCGCCTTCGAGATAGATGCAGATGCACGCTTTGGTCTTGGGCGCGAAGTGCGCCGGGCGCGGGGCGAGCGGGTTGGCGGCAGCGCGCGCCGATTCCTGGGCGAGGACGCCATCGTCCTTGAGGAACGATGCGACCGCGAGACCGCCGATGCCGTTGGCCATGGTGGCGAGGAAGTTGCGGCGGGATTGGGCCGAGTGTTGCGAAAATGGGGGCATGACCGACCTCATTCGATTTCACAGATTTTGTAGCGCGGATCGCGCGGCACAAGCCGTTCGTTCTTGGGATCGATCAAGAAATCGAGGTGTTCCAACACCAAAGCGCCGATCAATACGGTCCTGCGCTTCGGTTCGACGATCGCATCATAGACGCCGTCGCGCCCCTGCATTTTGAGATGGACCAAATCGACTTTGTCGCGCATGGCATTGCGGTCATCGGCATAGCGCACCTTGACTTTCTTCTTAACCCGGACACCGAGCTGCTTGGCGACAGTTTCGGGCAGCACCAGCTCGGCGGCGCCTGAATCAACGACGCCGCTCAACTTGCAGCGGCGTACTTTTTCCGGCGTGATGATTCCTTCGCGGGCCAGGATCATGTCGCTGTAGTTCGCCAATTCGATTTCCACATCAAATCGTGCCATGGTTTGCTTGTTCCATTGGCTGGGGGTCATCGTCAGTTCGTTGTAAGCCGGTAATGTCTTCATCGTGATGCTCCTTCCGTCATTCTCGCGTCACAAATTCATCCAAATTCATCAGCAGCCGCGCGACCGTCATCCAGGCGGCGATTTCTACACCAGCGTCACCCGTTGTCCCGGTCAACCGGGTCGCTTCCTTCGGATTCGCCCGGCACAGCGCGAGCACTTCATCATACAGCTTCAGCAAATGCTCGTGCTCCGGCGGCGTCGGATGCCGCCCGAAGCACAACCGAAAGCCGTGGTCGAGCCGCTCCGACGCCGATCCCTTCTTTTCGGTCACGATCCGCTTGGCCAGTGCCTGAGCACATTCCACAAACGTCGCGTCGTTCAGCAGCGTCAGCGCTTGCAGCGGTGTGTTGGTGCGGTCGCGGCGCACGCAGCACAGGTTGCCGTCGGGGGCGTCGAACGTCGTCAGCATCGGATAGGGGCTGGTCCGCTGAAACCACGTATACATGCCGCGGCGATAGCGATCTTCGCCCTTGCTTTCGACCCATTTGGCGCTGCCGGCGTACGTCAATTCGGAAATGCCGGCCGGCTGCGGCGGCTTGACGCTCGGCCCGCCTATTTTGCGCGCCAGCAAGCCGCTGACTGCCAACGCGTTGTCGCGCAGAATCTCCGCCTCAAAACGGAGGCGATTTTGCCGCGCCAGCAGAAGGTTGATCGGATCGCGACTCGCCAATTCGGGCCGAGTCTTGGAAGATTGACGATACGTAGTCGAAGTGACGATGGTACGATGCAGCGCTTTCATCGACCATTTCATCTCGATGAACTGCGCGGCCAGATGATCGAGCAATTCCGGATGCGACGGCTTGTCACCCTGGGTCCCGAAGTCCTCCAAAGTGGCGACCAGCCCACGGCCAAAATAATGGTGCCACATCCAGTTGGCGATCACGCGGGCCGTCAACGGATTGTCGGCCGACACCAGCCAGCGTGCCAGATCGAGCCGATTCGGTTGGTTCGCTGATTTGAGCGGCGGCAGCACCACCGGCGTGCCGGCCTGCACCGCAGCGCCCGGCCGCAGGAAGTCGCCGCGGATCAAGATCTGCGTTTCCCGACTACCGCCCGACAAGGTGGGTACATACGCCGGCGTGGGCGCTTTCTTCAGATGATCCGCGAGCGCCTTGTTCAACTTCGCCGCCGCGGCATCGCTCTTGCCGACGTGATCCGCCAAGGCCTGGCGCTGCTTGTCGTTGCGTTTCTCGGTCGGGACTTGCACGATTTTGGCAACCGCATCGGACAGCTTGGTGCGGTCTACGGTCGCAAGCCCATTCTCCCAGAGCGCCACCTTTTCGGCGATTTGCCTCTCCAACTCCGCTTTGCGTTTGCCAAATGCGGCCAACGCTGCGGCATCGCCCGGCAGCGGCGCCGGCACATCGGTTTCGTTATCGGGATTGAAGAACGCAAAGAACTGATAGTATTCGCGCTGGCTAAACGGGTCGTACTTGTGATCGTGGCACTGGGCGCAGCCAAGCGTCATGCCGAGCCACACCTTGGCGGTGGTATTGACGCGATCGACGCAGGCTTCGACGCGGAATTGCTCTTGGTCGGTGCCGCCCTCGCGGTTGGTCAATGTGTTGCGATGAAAGCCGGTAGCGGTCTTTTGCGCCAGGGTCGCGCTTGGCAACAGGTCGCCCGCCAACTGCTCGATCGTGAATTGATCGAAGGGCAGATCGCGATTGAACGCTCCAATCACCCAATCGCGGTAACGCCAATGATACGGCCGCGGCCGGTCGGCTTCGTAGCCGTCGCTGTCGGCGTAACGGGCCAGGTCGAGCCAGTGCCGGCCCCAGCGCTCGCCGTAATGCGGTGACGCAAGCAAGCGTTCGATGAGACGCTCATAAGCATCGGGCCGAGAGTCATCGACGAACTCATCGATTTCGCGCGGTGTCGGCGGCAAGCCAAGCAGGTCGAGACTCACACGGCGAATTAGTGTCACTGGATCGGCGGGCGGCGAAGGTGCGAACTTTTCCTTCTCCAGCCGCGCGAGGACAAAACGGTCGATGTCGTTGCGAGCAACCCCCCCAGGCCCCCCCTTCGCAAGGGGGGGAGGTTCGGTCGCAAGGGGGGGAGGCACGGCGCGGCGGATCGGCTGAAACGCCCAGTGATCCGACTTCGCCCCACTGGCCTGACTCCCTGCTTTTTGCGGCCATTTCGCGCCCTGCTCGATCCACGCGCGCAGCCGGCCGATCTCCGCCTTCGTCAGCGGCATCTTTTCCTTCGGCGGCATGATCACCTCGGCATCCAATCCGGACATGACGATCAGCAACCGACTTTCCGCCGGTTTGCCCGCAACAATGATCCGGCCGCTGTTGCCGCCCTTCAGCGCCGCGGCGCCGTCGTCGAGGCGCACGCCGCCGCGCTGCTTTTGCGGACCGTGACAGGCATAGCAATTCTTCGCGAAGATCGGTGCAATGTCACGCACGAATTCGATGGTTCCGAAAGCGGCCGGCGGCAGTTTCTGCGCGTCGATCTGCGCCGGCTCGACGGCGGCAAACCGAGCGACCGCGAGAAGCCAACATCCGCACGCAACACCGAGTCGACGCATGCTGAACATCCCGGGAGGAGATCGATCGTTACAGCGGGGAAAACCGGCGGTGAGATTATTCATGATCGTACCCGATCGCGCGGGTTTCGTCAAAGCAAACGGGATGGGGGTAGTGGGTCAGTTTGTGGTGCGGGCGTCTCGCCTGCACCGATGCAGGCGAGACGCCCGCACCACAACACAGCAAACTGACCCACTACCGGGATGGGGGTAGTGGTACAGTTTCGACCCAGAAACCCGGTTCCTTCCGAGAAACCGGGTTTCTTTCATCAAACTGCACCAGGGCAACGGCAAGCGCTCGTTGCAACAGTACCATTGTCGGCACGGAGTTTTCCTGTTTACTATGGGGAGAGCATCAGGTCCTGCGGTCGGTGAAGTGCCATGAACAACCTGCAAGGCAATGCGGTGGTGGCCCAATCCGGCGGGCCGACTGCCGTCATCAATTCCAGCGCTGCCGGCGTCATCGAGGAAGCGCTGCGGCAGCGCGACGCCATCGGCAATTTGTACGGCGCGAACAACGGCATTCTCGGCATCGTCCAGGAAGATCTCTTTGATCTGGGAGCGGAGTCGGCCGACGCCATCGCGCTGTTGCGCGCCACTCCTGCATCGGCCATCGGCTCGTGTCGCTTCAAGCTCGGCGATCTCGGCAGAGAACATGAGAACTACGATCGTTTGCTCGCGGTCTTTGCGGCGCACAACATCCGCTATTTCTTCTACATGGGCGGCAACGATTCGATGGACACCGCCGACAAGGTCAATCAACTCGCCGACAAGCAAGGCTACGAACTGCGCGTCATGGGGATCGCGAAGACGATCGACAACGACCTCAAGGCCACCGATCACTGTCCCGGCTACGGCAGCGTCGCGAAATATCTAGCGACGTGCGTGATGGAGGCCGGCCGCGACACCGAGGCGATGTACACCGTCGATCCGATCACGATCACCGAAGCCATGGGTCGCACCACGGGTTGGATCGCCGCCGCCACGGGCCTGGCCCAGCGGCATGCCGACGAAGCGCCGAACCTGATCTATGTGCCGGAGATCCCGTTCGACTTGGATCGCTTTGGCGCCGACGTGATGGACGTCTACAGCCGCCTGGGACGCTGCTTTGTCGTCGTCAGCGAAGGCGTCAAGAATGCGGCGGGCAAGTTCATCTCCGATTTGGCCAGGATGGACCCGTCCAAAACCAAGAAGGACATGTTTGGACACCCACAGCTTGGCGGCGTCGCCGCGTATTTGGCCGAAATGATAACTGGCAAGACGGACGTGAAGGCGCGGTACAATAAACTCGACACGGTCCAGCGCAACGCCATTCACTTCGCGTCGAAGACCGACAGCGACGAAGCGTATCGTTGCGGCCAGGAGGCCGTGCGCCAAGCGGTCAACGGCGCGACCGGCAAGATGGTGAATCTGGTGCGCGTCAGCCAGCGGCCTTATCGGAGTGAACCGGGCCTTGTCAGTCTGTCCGAGGTGGCCAATGGAGTCAAAGCGCTGCCGCGCGCCTACATGAACGACGCCGGCACCGGCATCAGCGCAGCGCTGCGCGACTACGCGGGGCCGTTGATCTTGGGCGAAGTGCCGATTCGTATCGGCGCCGATGGCTTGCCGGTGTTCACCCGATTTCAACGCCAACCGGTCACGCGCAAGTTGCCGCCGTTCGCGGTCAAGCATTATGTAGACCGCACACTCCGTGTGCGGAAATCCGCACACGGAGTGTGCGGTCTACTCTAGTGCTCTGTCAATCGTCGGATGATGGATGACGGAGCCGCGCACGAAGTAAGCGGTTGGACCCGGCCGCTTACTTCGTGCGCGGCTCTTTCATCGCACTTGCTTATCCATCAGCTGACGTGTGACAATGCACTAGGTCGGGCTTTGGATTCATTTATGGGCACTATGCAGTTTCAGTTGCCGCCGAACCTGCCGGACGATGCTCTGGCGGAACTGGAACGCGCCAGTGTCGCCGGCGGCCAGGATTGCATGCCTTATCCAACGCAGGCCATCGTCGAAGACGGACAGTTGATCGTCCATCGCCGCGTGGAAGAAAGCGGCTGTTTGCAAGCACCCTGGAATATCATCGGGGCTGGCCGGCTCATGGCCAGTTCCGCCACTCTCATGGAAAGGCTCGCGCCGTATCACCTCACCATTGAATTGGCACGTGGCAAGATCAACCAAATCCGCGGCCAAACCGCCGATTGGCTCATGGGCGGCCTGCTGCTGGACGACCGTCTGACCCAGTGCATCCGCCAGGCGACGCACCTGTTCGGCAAGGCAATGTCCCATATGCCCGCCGTGGAAGCCGCGCACGACGCCGAGCAGGCGTTGTCTCATGGATTCGCCGCGGCCGGCCTGCTGGTCGATGCCTACCTCCAGCAAGTCTTCCAGGTCCGCCACTTGCGCCAGCCGCGCCTGGACACCTGGCTGGCGTGCACCTTGCAAGAGCCCGTCGTGAGCGATCTCGCCAGCGCCTTCGCGCAAACCTTCAACGCGGTCCAGATTGCCTTTCCCTGGCAAGCGATCGAGCCGGCCGAGGATCAGCACAACTGGAACAAGACCGATTTGCTCGTCGACTGGGCATGCCGAAACAACCTGCCCATGACCGGCGGGCCGTTGCTTGATTTTTCCGGTCGCGATTTGCCCGATTGGTTGTGGGCAAAAGAGCGCGACCTGTTGAGCTTGGCGAATTACTTGACCGATCATGCGGCCACCGTGGTGCGCCGCTACCACGATCGCATCCGCACCTGGCAGGTCAGCGCCGCGACCAACTGGGCCGGCGTGCTGGCGATGGGCGACGACGAGTTGCTCTGGCTCACCGTCCGCATTATCGATGCCGTCAAGAAAATCGAGCCGACGCTGGAGATCGTCGTGGGCGTCGCGCAGCCATGGGGCGACTATCTGGCCCAGCAGGAGCGCAATCAATCGCCGTTTGTGTTCGCCGACACGCTGTTGCGCACCGGCGTCAAACTGGCCGCGCTGGAGCTGGAATTCCTGCACGGCCTGGCGCCGCGCGGCAGCTATTGCCGGGATACGCTCGACGCGTCGCGCCTTCTCGACCTGTATGCCCTGCTGGGAGTGCCGCTGCAGATTCTGCTCGGCTATCCGTCGTCGGCGGCGCCCGACCCGCAGGCCGATCCGGACCAACGCTTGCAGAACGGCCACTGGCGCAGCGGGTTTTCGCCGGAGATCCAGGCCGATTGGCTCGGCGCCTTCGCCAACCTGGCGCTGTGCAAGCCCTACGTCCGCACCGTGCGCTGCACGCATTTCCGCGATGCGCTGCCGCACCCCTATCCGCATTGCGGCCTGATCGACGCCGCCGGCCAGCCCAAGCCCGGCATCGCGACTCTGCAACGTTTGCGCGCCGAGCATCTGAAATAGGAATCGCGCATGCGGCTTGGCGGAGCCGAACTAAGTTCAGCGGTCGCCAGCCGTGGGCTGACACGAGACGAGATTTGCTCACCTGGGAAATGTGTGTAGTGCATTGTCACACGTTAACTGATGGATGGGCAAATGCGATGAAGAGCCGCGCACGAAGTAAGCGACTGGCCCAAACGCTTACTACGTGCGCGGCTCCGTCATCCATCATCCGACGCGTGACAAAGCAGTAGGCAAATCTCCCTGCGAGTTCGCCAGTTCGCCAACTCGCCACGGGATATGGCTCGGATTCGAAAGGTATCTGTCGCTGCCAAGACCGGTCGGCAGCAATGCTCCAGGAAGTGGCCAGGTTGCCAAAAGTTGGCAACGTTGCCAAAAGGTGGCCGCCTTGGTTCGCCAAGGTTGCCAAAAGTTGGCAACGTTGCCAGGGCCGGAGCGCGCGCCAAATGCGGCCTCGTGGCCCAGTCGCCAAATTGACAGCCATAACAGGCTTTCAGGTCAGCAGTTACGCTACGGGCGCGACCGTGCACGAGTGTGCCAAGCGGCCCACTGCTTTGGCCCAGTCGCTACTGCGCGTGAAAAAGGTGCCAGGAACGAATGGCACTGCCGGGGTTGCGTGCTTGCGGCGGCGCGGAGGGCGGACGCCAACACGCATCCGTGCTTGCAAAAGATGCCGCTGGGGACGAAAAGCGGCAGCTGCTCTTGGCCTGGAACCTTCCTTGACCTACAATT
>ORMF010691364.1_pt1 | contig 32227 bp, 25 predicted proteins | sample 1779871 | NCBI WGS metagenome assembly ORMF01 (sample SAMEA104232316, study PRJEB22302) | groundwater metagenome | biome: forest; feature: aquifer; material: groundwater | place: USA | collected 2011-08-07 | depth 5.4 m | reverse complement strand
GCTGTTCGAGTGGAACGGCTTTGAATGTCCTCTCATAGAGATCGAGGATTGTTCGATTCGCGCGATCGCCGATCGCGTGGGTCTCTACCTGGATACCAGCGCGGAGCGCCCGGTCGAACATAGGCAGCAGATCCTCCTCCTTTTGCGTCAGAAATCCCGATGAGTTGTGGTCGTTGTATGGTTCCAACAGCGCGGCGCCCTTCGATCCCAGCGCCCCGTCGAAAACCACCTTGATATCGCGGACCGTGAACCGGCCGTCGAACTCGCCCGAGATAGGACCCTGTCGAATCAGTCGTTCGGCATCCGGACCGGGTCCGTATATCGCCGCGTACAACCGCATTTTGATTTTGCCCTCGCGATAGAGCCTTTGAATGAGCTCGACCTCAGGCCAGGTCGTCCCTGCTATCTGGACTTCGCACCAGCCCAGCTCTTGGCTTCGGCGCACCCCCAGGATCAGCGCCTGCTCGGCATCGTGTTTGCCTCCGGCCGGGATATGGATACTGACCAAACCCTGGGCTCGGTCCAGCAGCATACCGGTCGCCTCACCCGTCTTTGGATCACGTATGACCTCCCCGCCAAAAGGGTTCTGGGTCTCCTTGTTGATCTTCGCGATCTTGAGCGCGGCGGTGTTTGCTACAGCCCCGTGGCCGTCGGCGCGAGTGAGAAAGACGGGGTTATTTGGGGAAACTCTGTCGAGTTCGCGAAAAGTGGGGAACGCCTGGGGTTTCCAGAACGTCTCGATCCAACCCCGTCCGGTCACCCAATCGCCGGCTTTTGCCCGATCGACCCGCTCCTTCACGCGGGAGAGGAATTCCTCAAGACTGGAAGTCCCCTCGAGATTGAGCGTCATTTCTCGCTGGCCGACGCCGGAAAGGTGATAATGAGAATCGGTCAGACCGGGAAGAATGGTGGCCCTGTGAAGATCGATCTCGAGCGTGGAGCCAGTTTTGAAAGTGCGAGCGCCCGAGGTAGATCCAACGTAAATGATCCTGCCGTCTTTAACAGCCACGGCCTGTGCGCGGGGCTGCTTCTCACAGACCGTGTAGAAACTGCCATTGACGAACACGACATCCGCCGTCTCTGATGGAAAGGTCGGTACAAAACATGCAGCAACGAGCGCGAAGAACATCTAGCGCAGCTCGACCTTCGGCGGATCGGAGTACGCGGCCCAGACGTCGGCGACATTGGCCTCGTCGGTTGATCCCTTATGGATGAAAACACGGTATTTGAAACTTAGGGGTTTGTTCCGTTCGACTTTCAGACTCCCGGCATCCTTGGGCTCTCCTCTTACAAAGTCGTGGATCCCGAAGGGATTCGCGCAAAAAAGACCGTAGTCCCGCACGTGCCAGTAGGTGGGATGGCGCAGGTTCTGCGGGTGGTCCAAGATCGCGACACCCATCACCGCCCCGTCGGTGGTGCCGTAATAGTCGACCCACGCGGCCCGCTTGCCCCAGGTGCCGCCCGCTTTCCGTTTGCCAGTCTCTTCAACTGGCTCACTGAGACCCGTGGACATCACGATTCGTCCGTCCCCACCGGTTACACGCATCGAATCGGGGATGCGCAGTCCGAACATTCCCTCCTTCGTGTCGCCGAACTCGACCGGATCTCCGGCAGGAGTAAACGTAATTGAAAAATCCATCAGTCGTCCGTCGGGGAAATTGTAGATCGTAACGTCGCGGACGTCTTCCGCGATCTTGACGCCATTGAGGTTTATCCAGTCAGTCCGCGCCTCGAACGAACCATAGACAGGACCGCTGACGACTGGTCCGTATCCTTTATTTACGGTCTTGGCGGACTTCGGACCTTCGGCCCAATAATCTTCGCCATTGACCTCGCCGTGTGTGAACCAGAGTCCGCGATGATGCGGGTGATCGTTGGAGTTCTCGCCTGCTATCTTTTCGATCGGATATCCCCTGACGATGCGCTTGTGGCCGGGAGCGAACATCGGGTAGAAGTACGGTTTATTCGGACCCGTGGTAGTATTGTAAGTGGTGAAGAGCTCGTTGTTGATTCGTACGTCCAGGTTCGCCCCGTTCTTGTCGATGATTACTCCCGATACGGGAACCGGCCGTGATACGCGCTCGAAACTGAGCGTATATTTGATTGATCCGCCCTTTTTCAGCTCCGATATGAGCCAGGTGACGTCGGCACTCTTGCCGTTGAGCCGGGATTGAGAAGGGACGGGCACTTTGCCAATCATCACTGCCACGCCCGCGAAATTGCCCGGCGCCGGCACGGACACCGTGACAGGCGTGTCGCGATACGACCGGTTGGGCGCGCTGATTGTAACGGTGTAGTCCTTTGCGGCAGCCATGGCGGGCATGAGAAGAGCGAGGATGCCGACGAACACTGGCCGGCATGATGTAGTAAGCATCCTTTCCTCCTTGCGAGGAACGTTCATGCGACAATAATTCAGCGCGTTGGATGTACATTCCTTCGGGTCTCTCGGGACGAGTATGCGAATTGCAGTCATAGTGTTGTCGGTTAACGTGGCGACGTTCTTACCGTCTTCGTTGTCATGCCTGTCGTTTGCGGCGGGTCCGGTGAACTTGCACGATTCAACAACCAAGCCCGTGCTTACGGCTATCAAGGGGATCGATGGCAAGACGTACAGGATGGACGATGGGAAGTACAGAGCATCCGCGATCGTGTTCGTCGCGCACGATTGTCCCATTTCTAACGCATATGCACCGGAAATAAACCGGATCGTCAACAAGTATGGGTCGAAACGGGTTCAGTTTTTCATCGTCTATACGGAAAAAGGTTTAGAGGCGCAGGGAGCGCGCAAGCACGCTAGGGAGTATGGTTTCAGGTGCCCGATCGCGCTCGATTCGCGCCACGAGATTGCAAAGAAGGCACAAGTAACGGTGACACCGGAAGCCATTGTGCTAGACTCGAAAGGCCGGCGTTCATATCGCGGCCGCATCGACGACTTGTATGTCGAGATTGGCACTCGCAGATATGAGGCAACGAGGCACGACCTTCGCCTGGCTCTGGATGCAATTGTCAGCGGACGGCAGGTAGCCAACCCAATCACGCGCGCAGTGGGATGTTACATTCCGACCAAATGAGGAGACATCGTTGAGTATTCAGCAGAGATCGATCGTTTTTGCAGCAATAATCTGCCTCGTCGGCCTCGCCGCCCTCGCGGTCACCATCTCATCCGGCGCCGCATCGGCGGTCGATTCAACCAAGTCCAGTCCAGTCAAAGCAGCCCCAACCTTCAACAGGGACATCGCACCCATCATATTCCAAAACTGCGCTAGCTGCCACAGGCCAGGTGAAGTCGCGCCCTTCCCGCTGCTGACGTACCAGGACGCTCAGAAGCGTGCTCAGCAGATCGCGGCGGTGACCGAAGCTCGCGTAATGCCGCCATGGAAAGCCGACTCGCACGGGGAATTTGTGCATGAGCGGCGGCTGACTTCAGAGCAGATTGGGACGATCAAGCGCTGGGCGGATCAAGGCGCAAAGGAAGGCGCTCCTTCCGACGCACCGAAGCCACCGACTTTCGCGGAAGGCGGCGGGCTCGGCAAGGCAGATGTCTATTTCCAGCCGCCCGAAGCGTACAAGCTCGATGCCGAGGGCCGCGACGTCTATCGATGTTTCGTGATCCCGACGAACTATGCGGAGGACCGATACGTCACGGCCCTCGAGGTGAAACCCGGCAACCGTAATGTCGTCCACCACGTGCTCGTCTTTCTCGACAGCTCCGGAGCTGCCCGGAAGCTGGACGAAAAGGACCCCGGTCCCGGATATTCGACCTTTGGCGGCGTTGGCTTCATTCCGTCGGGGGGACTTGGCGGCTGGGCGCCCGGCAATATGCCGCATCCGCTGCCGCCGGGCGTGGGCAACCTCCTTCCAAAGGGCGCGGACATCGTTCTGCAAGTGCATTATCATAAGGGCGGAAAAGCCGAAACCGATCTTACGCGCCTGGGGCTCTATTTCTGTAAGGGGCCGGTGGACAAGCGCGTGCGCACGTCCATGGTCATCAACCCATTTCTCCGTATTCCGGCGGGGGATTCGAACTATTCGATCCAGGCGTCACTTCCCGTGCCGGCCGATGTCACGGTAATCAATGTCACTCCACATATGCATCTGTTGGGCAAATCGATGAAGGTTACTGCAAATCTGCCTGACGGCACGCCCAAGCAGGTTGTGAACATTCCGGACTGGGACTTCAACTGGCAGACGACCTATACGTTCAAAGAGCCGCTCAAACTGCCGGGTAAGTCCAATTTGAGCCTGATCGCTCGGTACGACAACTCGACCGGAAACCCACGCAATCCAAGCAGTCCGCCAAAGACCGTAACCTGGGGCGAGCAGACCACGGATGAGATGTGTATCGCGTTTGTCGGTTATACGGTCGACTCCGAGCATCTGACCAAAGGCACGTCGGCGGAAGGGATGCGGGAATTCGGACAACGGAGGCAAGGGGCCGTCCGCGGCATCTTACGGCAATTGATTGAGCAGCGTCGGAGTGGAGGAGGATAAGGAACGTGAGGAAATAATAGGAAACGAGGAAATGGGGAAATGACGGCGCCGTGGCGTTAGTCATTTCCCCATTTTCCGTTCATTCAGCCCATTTCGAATCACTTCGTCATGCCTTCATTTGTACAGCTCGTCCTTTAGCGTCGCGATGTACGGTAGGTTTCTATACCGTCCGCGCCAATCCAGTCCGTAGCCGACCACGAACGCGTCGGGTATTTCGAAACCCACATAGTCGACGCGGATATCTACGATTCTGCGGTAGGGCCTATCCAGCAGGGTACAGACGCCCAACGAGGCCGGATTCCTCACCATGAGACTGCGCTTGATATACGCCAGCGTGAGGCCGGTGTCTATAATGTCCTCGACAATAAGTACATGTCGGCCGCGAATGCTGTCCTCGAGGTCCTTGGTAATTCGGACGGTCCCCGGGCCTTCCCCGGAATAGCTGGAGATGCCTAGACAGTCGAGAGATAGGGGCAGATCGATCGCGCGGGCCAGGTCCGTCAAGAAGAAAAGGCCGCCACGGAGAATGGTCACCAGGTGCAGGTCTTTGTCGGTATAATCCCGGGTTATTTTACGACCCAGCGACCGTACCCGGGAGCGCAATCTTGCCTGAGGAATCAAGACCTGATCGATGTCTTCTTGCATCTTTCAGAGAGTGTACCGAATAGCCTTCGATCCGGCGTATGAACGGCCGAAAAAAAACCTCAAAATAAGTTCGGAATCCCATTGACAGAATAGGTCGGGAGTACTATAATGAACATACGCTGAACCCCGCAGAAATGTGGGGCCAAGCGGAGAAGCCTGAGCAAAGTAAGATGCTCTGCGCTGACAGCTCGATGAAGCGTCCGTAGGACTGCGGAAGCTTCTGTCTCATGGGATGATTTGCCGCAAGGTAGGTTAACTTAGGGACAGCAGCCAGGCAGAACAAAGGACGTGGAGAGTTACCCGAAAGGGTGTGCGCCGGAGAAGGGTTTCTCTTTCAAAGCTCTCGCGAGCAACCGATAGGTCGCAAGGTCTGTTGGGAGCGAGCGAGATCGCAGAGATTGAGAAACGGCCTCCAGCGAAGTCAGTGAGAACATCCCAAACGCTCAGGCTTTCATATTCTTGAGCTGCTAAATCGAATCTGCCATTGAGTCCAAACGCTAAGCGTGTGGGGACTCAGTGGCCGGTTTTGTTTTGGGTGGAAAAATACCTGGTGTCTCAACGCTAGAGGGAACAGCCAAGCCGCTTCGCGGGTTCCATCGATGCAGGAAGTGACGCCGGAAGATCACGCGGACGATGGCGGCTAGGGGGGGTGCGAAGAACATTCCCAACAACCCTCCGAACTCCTGTCCTATCAACAGCACCACGATAATCACCACGGGATGCAAATCCATCCGGTCGCCGATAATCTTCGGCATAATGAATTTGCTCTCCGCGAAGTGCATGAACGTAAAGAACCCGAGGACCCAAAGCGCGGTGGCGAACCCCTTCGTGATCAAGGCCAGAAGCACTATTGGGATCCCACCGAAAATTGGGCCGATGATCGGTATAGCCCGCGTAATGCCCGCAAGTACGCCCAGCGTGAGCGAATAGTCCAGCCCCACGGCCCACAGGAAGAATCCAACCAGAACACCCGCAAGGACGCACAGTATAGCCTGGCCTACGACGTAGCTGTACATGATCCCATTGAATTGATGGATCGTGCGGAGAACCTCTTTCGGCCGGCAGGGAAGGAGGGCGACTAAATCGTGCTTCAATCGCTTGCTGTCCAGCGCGAAATAGAACGCCAGAACCGGCAGCAGTACAATCTCCACGATGTTCTTCAACGATCCGGCCAGCGTCTTCAAAAGATCCTGACCATACGCCGTCGTCGCCGCGCCTACGTTGAATCCGCCCCCTTCATTCTGCTTGTCTAGCTGAACTTGGATCCACTTGCGAGTATTCTCCGGCACGGAACTCTCGTACCATTCTTTCAGGTCGGCGGCTTTCCGGTTGAAGCTCGCCTGGAGCTTGGGATAGTTCGTTGCGAGGTTCCGTGCCTCTTCCACGAACGGGGTGATGATAATCCGCGTCGCCCCATACACCGCGACAAAGCCCAGAATTACTACGTAAAGGGTGGCCATGCCCCGTCTTCCGTGATGCGAGAGCCTGTTGTGTACAGCGCGGAACAAGTCTCGGTGGACCAGGTAGGTCGCCACGGGACGAATGATGTACGCGAGGACCACCCCGACCACGATTGCGATCACAACCGATCTCAGACGGCCCAGAATGTAGATCGAACCCACGATCACCGTCGCATAGATGGCGATACGCCATAGCATGCGGACAATGGCGCGCGTCCACTCCTCGGCGACAATTCGAACGGAAGCACGGCCGGTGGGCGGCGTACCTTCGCCATCGGCGGAGATCTTGTTTACCGTGATCTTCATTTCAATGGGTCGCCTGGAAAATAACAAGCGCAACGATGCAGAGTGCGATCGTGCAGCCATAGATGACCCAGACGGCCTGCCGGTGCGAAAGCCCGCGTTCGATCAGGCGGTGGTGAAGGTGGCGGTTGTCGGCGACTGTTAGAGGGGCCCGATGCTGTACGCGGCGGACTAGGACGATGAAATAGTCGAAAATCGGCACACCAAGAACTAGGACAGGCACGAGTACCGAGATCGCGGCGGCCAGCTTGAACGTTCCCATGATCGAAATAGCGGCCAGCATCAGCCCGAGGAACTGCGCGCCGACCGTGCTCATGAAGATCTTCGCTGGATTGTAATTATGCCGTAAGAAACCGATGCAGGACCCCGCGACCGCCGCGGCGAGGAGTGCAATGGTCGGACCCTCCGGCTGGTGCGATGCCGCGGCCAGGAGGGCGAGAGTGGCGGACGAGATTGCGCAGACGCCTGCTGCCAGTCCATCGAGTCCGTCGATCGCGTCCACGGTCTTGGTAACGAGAAATACCCAGAAAAGCGTGAGGAGTATTCCGCTTGCCGGGCCGAGCTCGAACCAATGCCACGAGCCTGGGATCTGATTGATGAACGGATTGGACAGCCCCTCGATCCGAACGCCGAAAAGGATGAGGATCGTCCCCGCGGCGAGGATGCCCACGACCTGGTAGATTGCGCGCAGGTCCTTAAGATCGTCGACAATTCCGACAAATGCGATGAAAGTGCCCGCTACTAGAACGCCGACCAGATGCCAGTTCCAGCCGTTCTCACCGTGGGTAAGGACATGCCGGGCGGTCACGGAGAAGAGAACGGCGGCAACAACGCCTACATAAATGGCTATGCCCCCCCAGCGCGGTTTCGGACTGTCGTGCACATCGCGTGAACGCGGCACGGCCATGGCTCCGCGCTTCACTGCAAGTTTAAGTACAAGCGGAGTAACCGCCCACGTGACCCCGAGCGCAACGACGAACGATACGAGATCCGCGACTCCCTTCATCGTAACTTCTCACCGATCCCGCGCATCTCGGGCCGCAGCCGTATCAGTTCCATATTAGCCTGGTCAAAGAGTTCCATCGCGAAGTCGTCCGGATAGTCCCCGTCGAACACGACTTTCCGAATTCCGGCATTGATGATCATTTTCGCGCAATTATTGCAGGGTTGGCAGGTGACGTATAAAGTTGCGTCCCGCAGGGTTATGCCGTTCAATGCGCCCTGTACAATGGCGTTCTGCTCGGCGTGGAGCGTCCTTATACAATGGCCGTCCTGCATCTTGCAGCCTACTTCGGTGCAATGCGGCAGCCCTTTCGGGGCGCCGTTATAGCCCGTAGTAAGAATTCTGCGTTCGAGTACCACGACGGCTCCGACGAATCTTCGTGGACAGGTGGCGCGGCTGGATATGTCCCGAGCGATCTGCATGAAGTATTCATCCCAGGTAGGGCGGTCCAACGCACTAACTCCTATTGCTAGTTTTACGGAAATATGGAGCGCTCGGTTACGAATATGTTGAGCTAGGGAGCAATGCCGCCAACCAGTGGGAATTGGGCTGTGAGCGCGCTGACGTCTCGGCGAATCTCGTGGAGAACTAGGTCGTTCTCGAGATTGGAAAGCGTCCTATCGACCAATTCCGCGACGGTCTTCATTTCCGTCTCACGGAAACCGCGCGTCGTCACTGCCGGGCTGCCAATCCGTATGCCGCTCGTTCGCCAGGGCTTTTCGGGATCTCCCGGTATCATATTTCGGTTGACGGTGATGCCAACTTTATCGAGCTCCACCTCTGCCTTTCGTCCCGTGACGCCTTTCGTACGAAGATCGCACCAGACGAGATGGTTGTCGGTGCCTCCGGAAACCAGGGTCCAACCCAAATCGATGAATGCCTCCCCGATCGCGCGGGCATTACGCCTGATCTGCGCCTGATAATCCCGGAATCCGGGCTGCTGCGCTTCGAGGAAGGAGACCGCCTTTGCGGCGATCACGTGCATAAGCGGGCCGCCCTGCATTCCCGGGAATACGGCCTTATCGATCGCCTCGGCATTCTCGGCGCTTGTCAGGATCAAACCCCCGCGCGGACCACGAAGCGTCTTATGCGTGGTCGTAGTCGTGAAGTGGGCGTACGGAATGGGAGACGGGTGCTCGCCGGTCGCCACCAGGCCAGCTATATGGGCCATATCGACGATGAGTTTGGCATTCACAGAATCGGCAATCTCCCGAAATCGCTCGAAGTCGATCGTGCGCGGATAGCAGCTTGCTCCCGCTACGATGACTTTGGGATTATGCTCGGAGGCCAGTCGCTGGACTTCGTCATAGTCGATCCGGCCGGTCTCGTGATTGACTCCGTAATGAATAGGCCGATAAAGAGTTCCGGAGAAGTTCACCGGCGAGCCGTGGGTCAGGTGACCGCCCTCGGACAGGTTCATGGCGAGGTAGGTATCGCCAGGCTGAAGCGTGATGCTGTAGACCGCCTGGTTGGCCTGTGCGCCGCTATGGGGCTGGACGTTGGCGTGTTCCGCGCCGAACAGTTTCTTTGCCCGTTCGCGCGCCAAATCCTCCACGACGTCCATATTTTCGCATCCGCCGTAGTACCGCTTGCCGGGATAGCCTTCGGCGTACTTGTTGGTCATCACGGAGCCCATCGCCTGAAGCACGGCCCGCGAGACAACGTTTTCGGAAGCGATCAGCTCGATATTGCCGTTAAGGCGGTCTTCCTCATGTCGGATCGCGGCAGAGATTTCGGGGTCCACATCTTCGAGCGGGGCGGTGCGAGGGGCGGTCAATTCACGCTCGATTACGCTCACTGGCGGGCTCCAGTCTGAGAAGAAGGCCGGCGCTCGGGGCCGGCCTCAAGGATATGCCCTATTCTACTCCATTCGGAGGCATGGTGCAAACACAATCCGTTGGAGATGAAATGAGGATCGATTGGGATCGGGCGATAGCTCGATGAATACCCTTCGCAAGGCCTCTCAGCGCTTCAATCAAGGTCATCGCACTCCTACGTGCCAGCCGGGACGCTTGCCGTCTGAACCGGCGCCGGCGGGGTTTCTCTCTCTGCCCGCAATGCCGCCTCGTTTCTGCGCAGCGATGACCGCGCTCGGGAATGCGACCAGGTCCAAGAACGCCAGTCGCGGCCTATCGAAGAGGGCATCCGCTGTTCCAGGATATCCGCAACGACCGTCTGTTTGTCCAATGGCAGCTTGGGAAGGGCCGAAACGAGCTCCGGGATCGCATCCTCGCTCAGGCCTGCCGCGTATGATGCGTCGAACGTCTTGCCCTGCGCAAGCCGGCTAACGTTCGCTCGTACGATGTAGGCATCGGGATTCACGGCATGCAGCGCGGCGATCGCGGCGAGGCCCGTAACCATCGCACCTATCGTGAAGCGGCTCCTCCGTCCCGTTAATACGGTTGCGGCGAACCATACAAAGATCACGGCGAGCCAGAACATGAACGCGGTGGTGTAGAACCGAAGCTCGGTGAGCCCGTACGCTGCCTGATAGAGACGCATCCGATGGACCGCGGAGCCGATGATCACAAAGAGCAGGAGGATGTTGACGCCCGTTAAAGCTGCGAAAATGCGGCTGTTGGACGGGGTCCTTGGCGACAGGAGGGTGTGGGCGTGGAGCAGGACGGGCAGCATCAGGGCCGCCACGGCGACGAGCTCGAAGAATCCCCGCCGCGAGTAGTCCGCGTATGTCAGGTGGGCAGTGACCTGTACCAGCCGGTCTCCACCGAAGAGGTAGCGGATCTGAATGATGACAAAACAGAGGAACAGAAGGTTCAGCATACCGAGCGCAATACCGATCTCCGTGATACCGAGCGGGAACAGCGGCTTCGATTCGCCCGCTGCCGCAGGCTCCGGGGTGGCGATCGACCTTAGAAATCCGCCGGCCAGCCAGGCGCAGACGACGATAAAGAAGAGATGGCTACCGGACTTTTCCGGATCTACGTGAAACGCGGAAGATACCAATCGTTGAAATACGGCGTCCGCCGACATGAATAGCGCACCGAAAAGAATGACCATGGGCACCGCGATCGCCAGGCCGCGCAGGAGGGGCGCCAGCCAGTCGAACTTGCGCCCCTGCCGGAGCTGGGTCCACTCGATGTCGCGAACGTACAGCGGCACCGACGAATAAACCGCGTCCACAACCATTCGGGCGATACCACGGACATAGACGGCGGTACCCGCAAATGGAGTCTTGCCGGCCGGCCAGCCCATAGCGGCGATCCCGAGGGCGACCACGAGCGCCGCCGCGTCGAGTGATTTGAGGACGACAGACTCCCGCCATACGAACCCACCTGCCGCGAGCAGGATAGGTACAAGCAGCCATAGCCGTGAACGGCTCCTCACTTCTGAGCCTCGGCTGCAAAACAGGACCATCCCCGCGACGAGCGCGACCGTCCAGATCAGAACGTTGAGTCCCCAAGGAGTCTCCCGCAGCAGCATGTCTCCGGCAATACCCAGCCCCGCCGCGCCCGCCGTTATCTTCAATGCGCCAAGTGTCTTTTCGTCCATCGCTTTGCTCCTAGTCCAGCGCTATCTGTTTGTCGCCCCAAAACACCAGGTCGAGCACATCTCCCACGGGACCGCCTGTCGAGACTCGCATGACGGCCGACTTCGTATCGGCGGGCAGATCGAAGACGAGATCGCGAACGCAGTGCGAACCCGCCGGAATGTCCTCGTCGCCTTCGGTCAGAGACTTATCGGTCTGCTTCCATTCATGCTGACCTGCCGCGGCTATCCGATGCTCCCCTCCGCGATCATCCAGTAAGAGGATTTCGCTGGGCCGAAATCGATACGACACGCGTTTTGCGTGGTTGGCGACTTTCACGGTCACAATATAGAAGACTCCGCCGGCACGGACAGTTTCAATTACTTGCGCCTTCCGAACGGCAACCGCCGACCATGCGAAGTCATCGTACTGGATCTCCTGGGCCAATTTCGCACGCTGGTCCTCGCGATTTAGGATGGCCAGGATGGCCAGCAACCCACAAATTAATCCGGCCAGCGCTAAGGCTCCCCCTATCAGTCGCATTTTGGTCGACCTGTCAGGCATTTGATTCTCGCTTACGCATCGAATAGATAACTCAATCTCGTTTCGATCTCATCCGATTGACGTATTGCATTTCTGTGATTGAAGGAAATACCATCGAGGAGGCTGCTGCAAAGGAGTGATGCATAAAGAGAGAGCTGTTGATCCAGGAGCTGTCTCGCCATCGTCGCGGGATCGAGGCCGGACTTGCGAGCGATATTGCTGAGCGCCGCTGCTTCCCATTCACTCAATTCTAACTCCACCCGGAACATACGCTGAACCTATCGCCCCGCGGCCTTTATGATTCGTTCGAGGGCGGCGAGATACTCATTGAACGCGGTCCGGCCGGAATCCGTCGGTATGGCCGTAGTGTGGGGCTTTCGGCCGCGGAACTCTTTGCGGACGTCGATATACCCGCGCTCTTCCAGCAGCGCCAAGTGAGTCGATAAGTTGCCGTCGGAGAGGCCGAGCGTCTCCTTCAGCAGCTTGAAGTCCGCCGATCCGACAGCCATGAGCGTCGACATGATCCCCAGTCGAACTTTTTGATGGATGACCTCGTCGAGGGCTTCCAGCGCCGGGGCATCTATGAGCAGCTTACCAGCCGTCTCTTCGCGAGACGGCGATGCCGTAGACAATGTGGAAACCTCCAAAGGAGAGAGCGGTCATCGCCAGTCCGACTGTCTCCGAACGCAGCGTGACGACCTGAAGGGCCAAGGTGACGAATCCGGCGGTAAGGAACGCCCAGCCGAGCCAGGAGACCTCCTTTTGTGAGAAAAGTCCAACCGCACAGATTGCAGTCCCATAAGAGAGCATCCACAGCGGATAGATCGGTGCGAACGTCTGCATCTGAGCGAAAACGAGTGTCAGCAGGGCTCCTGTAAAGAGGGCCGGTCCTGCTGCGAGGATCATCTGCCGCCCCAATCGAGAGCGTACGGTTTTGCCCACTCGCGCGGCCTTGCGTTTTGTGAGAAGAAAGTCGGTGCCGATGGTACAGGCGATTACGATCGACCAAAGAATGAGGAAGGACCGAATGGGATATAGAGGGAAGGCATTGGGTATCCAAAGCCACTGGAGAAGTGCGCCTATTATGGAGTACGATCCCGCGAGTACGCCCGACAATCCCGAGAAGGTCGAGTGCTTGGTGGAGCGCTCCATCATATCGCGGATGACCCGCAGGTTTTCGGCGGCTTGCTCGACGGGCACTTCCCGAGCCTCGCAATCCATCACCGGCATCTCCTGGTCCTCCGATATTACTTTGTAGTGCAAAGTGCTTTGTTGACATTATATCGGGATGACGTACGGTTGTCAATAGGGAGGTGTCGGGAACGCGGAAACAGAACCACGATTACGCGGTAGTGCGAAATAGATCATGAACAACGTGGAGATTGATCGCTCTAATGGAAGGGTGCAGCGCTAAAACTATTCCGAGCTTACGAGCAACTGAGCTTAGAGGATGCCTATTTTGCCACGAATTCTCCTAATTCTCGGCCTTTGTATTGCTTTGATTACCATTCCTGAATGGCATGGGCTGGAAGCCCAATGGCTGCGAACCGTTCGCACTGGTCTGTTCATGTGTTGGCTTGCCGTCTTCTATTTGGCAGTCACCCGAATTGAAGCTCGCAACTAAATGACAGATAATGAAGAGGACCATCCAACGCCTTCGACTCGCATTGTTGTGTAGTGTCTTTGTTGCCGGTGTGACAGCACTTTGGGAACACGGTTTATCTGAGTACCAACAATGGACTAGTCCGCCGTTGGGTGCACACGCTAAGAGGCTACGCCTCCTAATTCCAACCGGATGGACGCTAACCGAGGCTACGAATGAGGAGGGAATGTCAGGTGGGGGGCACCTCGTCCCCGATGTCGCGTATCGCGCGGTCCCCACTGGCCCCCCTGCTTGGCTGAAATGGTTTGGAGCCAGAGGACCTGATCCTCAAGACCGCTTAGCACTGATTGTGCTACTACGGGAGCAAAGCTCGGCTAGTGGCCGATTCCGCGAAAATACGATCTCGGGAGAGGAAGTAGTCGAATATCCTGATTCGAAGTGGCGAATTTCCTATCGCGAAAAGGTCGCGCGTGACAAGTTCTTAAGGGTGCTTCTCGAGTATTCCCGCCGCAGGAAGGCCGATTTCGTAAGAACCCACTCCGTAATAGCGGAAAGTTTGAACGTGGATTGATTGTCCGGATGGTCACCATGTTTTTGCGTCACAAGTGTGTCTTCGGCTCCAATCCTTCTAGGAAACGATCGATCGCGGCCAGCGCCCGTTCCCCTTTCAGTCGGCCCTTCTCCCGTTTGTCACGTACCATCTGCGGCAGTTCCGGCATGACACCGAAATTGGCGTTCATGGGGCCGAAGCGCTTGGGGTCGGTCTCCACGAGGTAGTGGCAGAGCGAGCCGAGGGCGGTTTCGCGCGGGAGGATCGCCGGCGGCAGACCTGATGCCTGCCGATGGGCGTTCAAGCCCGCGACGATGCCGATGGCCGCCGACTCGAGGTATCCCTCCACGCCGGTAATCTGCCCGGCGAGGAAGACCCCCGCATGGTTGCGTATCTGCATGGTCAGATCGAGTACCTTTGGAGCGTTCACGTATGTGTTCCGGTGCATGACCCCAAACCGGACGAATTCAGCGTTCTCCAGTCCGGGGATCATGCGAAACACCCGTTTCTGCTCCCCCCATTTCAGGCGGCTTTGAAAACCCACAAGACCCCAGAGCGTGCCGTCCTTGTTCTCTTGCCGCAGCTGCACCACGGCATAAGGCCACCGGCCGGTTCGCGGATCAGTTAGTCCGACCGGCTTCATTGGGCCGAATGCCAGGGTCCGCTCTCCCCTGCGAGCAAGCTCCTCAACGGGCACGCACATTTCGAAGTAGATGACCTTTTCGTCTTCCGCGTTATGTGAGGTCGAGATTTCAGCTTTCGACAGCTCCTGGTGGAAGGCCAGATACTCATCTTTGGTGAAGGGGCAGTTCAGGTAGTCTTCGGATTTTCGAGCTTCGATTTTCGATTTTCGATCATCAGTGGGCCCAGTTTCCGCCCCATTCATTTGACAACTCAGTTCTTCCGATTGCTCCAAACCACTGCCCCGACCGCGGCGCGATGCCCGGAAGATCTTACTCAAGTCGAGGCTGTCCAGGGTTACCGTGGGGGCGACGGCGTCGTAGAAATAGAGGGCATCGCCACCCGCGAGAGTGGCAAGATGAGGGGCAAGAGCATCGGAAGTAAGCGGGCCCGTCGCGATTATGAGCGGGCGTTCGGACGGAAGGCCGCATACCTCATCGTGGATGAGAGAGACGTTCGGGTGTCCTTCGATCCGTTCGGTGATCTCTCTGGCGAAGGGCTCGCGGTCCACGGCGAGGGCTTCACCGGCCGGGACTCGGTGCCTCTCGGCAATCGGCAGAACGAGCGATCCAAGCTGCCGCATCTCCTCTTTGAGGACTCCGCTGGCGTTAGTCAAGAGGTTAGACTTGAAGGAGTTTGAACAGACCAGCTCGGCGAGGTCCCCTGTCTGGTGGACGGCCGTCATCTTCTTCGGCCGCATCTCGTAGAGAGTTACCCGAGAGCCCCTCTCTGCAGCAGCCCAGGCCGCCTCGACTCCGGCGAATCCGCCGCCTATGATTGTAATTGGATAGGACATATAGGACCTATACGACCTATCGGACGGGCTAAGCTATATCGGCCGTTACTCTTGTCGAACCGGCCCTCTCCGTATGGCCGCAGTCCGGATTGGAGCATTTGATCTCACCAGTGGGCCGGCCCTTGTACGAGGCCTCGCCAAGAGGGTAGCCGCACTCAGGGCAAGGTCGGCCTATGGGACGGTTCCAGGTCTTGAAGTCGCACTCCGGCTCATTCGCACAGACATAAATGGAGCCGTAGCGGGTCTTTTTCGCGACGATTTCGCCGCCGTCCTTGGGGCACTCAATTCCAATCGGTTCCGGTGGGGCCGCGCCATTCGTCGATGCCTTCGACTGTTCGCCTTTCACGCGAACGATCGTTTTACACTTCGGGTAGCCGGAACAGCCAAGAAACGTTCCGAACCGTCCCTGGCGTTCGGCCAGAGGCTTACCGCAATTGGGGCACTTCTGATCTGTCAGGTTTTCGGTCTTTGCGGTTTCTTCGCGGGCGGTGCCATCGACATTAAGAACAGTTTTGCATTTCGGGTAGCCCGAACATCCGAGAAACTCACCGCGAGTGCTCTGGCGCTGAACCATGGGATTGCCGCATTTCGGGCATTTGTGCTCGGATTGGCCCTGGCGCTCTTCCCGCGGACTTCCGTCTTCGTTTAATACCGTCTTGCATTTCGGATATCCGGAGCAGCCGAGGAACTTGCCAAACTTGCTCTCGCGCAGCATCATCGGCTTACCGCATTTCGGGCAGATGAACTCAGTTTCCACTTGCTGGGGTTTGATCCGCTCCATGGTCTCGTGTGCGACCGTAACGGATCGGTCGAATGGGCCGTAGAATTCCCGCAGCAGCCCGACTTTGTCGACCTGGCCTTCCTCAACTTCGTCGAGCTTCGTCTCCATGGCCGAGGTAAACCCAATGTCCATGATTTCCGGGAAATGCTTGACGAGCAAATCACTCACAGTGAATCCGAGGTCGGTGGGCTTGAACTTCTTCTCGTCCAGGATGACGTATTCCCGGTCCTGTATCGTGGCAATGAAACTCGCGTACGTGCTGGGCCGTCCGATTCCAGTTTCGGACATAGCCTTCACCAATGTGGCTTCCGTGTATCTGGGCGGCGGCTCGGTGAAGTGCTGTTTTGGCAGCAGGGAGATTAGGTCCAATGGCTGTCCCTTTGCGAGCGCCGGCAGCGGCTCCCGCTCTTCATCGTCCTTCTCCTCGGTATCCTTGCCCTCGGTATAAACTCGTGTGAAGCCGTCGAACTTCTTAACGGAACCCGTGGCGCGAAAAGTATAGCCTCCGGCCAGGATGTCCGCCGTTGTGACATCGAAGACGGCCGGCTGCATCTGGCTTGCGACGAACCGGTTCCAAATGAGGCGATATAGCTTTAGCTGCTCGGCCGTCAAGTGCTGCGAGATCGAATCCGGAGATCGATAGACCGAAGTCGGCCGGATGGCCTCGTGCGCGTCCTGAATACTATTTTTGGTGGCGTACTGTTTCGGCGCGGCGGGCAGATAGTCCGCGCCAAACTGTTCTCCGATGTATTTGCGCGCCTCCTGCTGCGCTTCCGAGGCAATCCTCACGGAGTCGGTGCGCATATAAGTGATAAGGCCCGTCGAACCGGCGTTGCCCAGATCGATGCCCTCGTAAAGTTGCTGCGCTACCGTCATCGTACGCCGATTGCCAAATCCAAGCTTTCTGGATGCTTCTTGTTGAAGCGTACTCGTGATAAACGGCGCTGCAGGGTTTCTCTTTTGTTCGCGCTTCTTAATCGAGTCGACGACATACCGTGCGCCGTCGAGCTCCCGCAGTATGGCGTTGGCCTCCTCCTCGTTTGCAGGCTGTACCTTCTCCCGGCCGCGCAAAACGAGCTTTGCGTCGAAGGGAAAGCGCTTAACCGGCAGCTGGGGTGTGAGGGTTGCGGTAATGCTCCAGTACTCGACCGGGATGAAGGCGAGGACTTCACGCTCACGGTCCACGATGAGTCGCAGGACTACCGATTGGACCCGTCCGGCGGAGAGATTTTTGCGTACTTTCTTCCAGAGTAAAGGTGAAAGCTTGTACCCGACGAGCCGGTCGAGAATCCGTCGCGCCTCCTGGGCCTCGACTCGCTCTTGGTTAATGCTCCGCGGATTTCGGAGCGCCGTTTCGACTGCTTGACGAGTGATCTCATTATATTCTATGCGTTTGGCGTTCTTTAGGTTTAGAGCCTCGGCCAGGTGCCATGCAATGGCCTCGCCTTCACGGTCCGGATCGGAGGCCAGATACACTTGATCTGCAGACTTGACGGCTGCTGTAAGTTTTCTGAGGACATCCCGCCGGGTTGCGATAGGCACATAGGTTGGCGCGAAGTCATGCTCGACGTCCACACCCATAATCCTTTCGGGAAGATCACGGACGTGGCCCATGGAGGCCTCGATCTGATATCCCGTGCCCAGGAAGCTCTTGAGCGTCTTGGTCTTGGTTGGTGATTCTACGATGATGAGAGACTTCGCCATCTTGATATCTTTCACTTCGCGGAGGGGAGTACCGAGCGTGCGCTATCTTACCTGCGGGCTATACGTTTGTCAAGGACGACTGAGCGCCCATGAGCGCCCAAGGACGACTGAGCGCCCAAAACAGGCGAGTTCAGGTTTTTGCGACGGAATCTTACGTGCCGATCTTGGAAGATTGAGGTTATCAGAGGCTCATTCGATCGCGATCGGTCTTAGCCGTTCGGGAGCAGTTGATTGAGGTCTGAAGTCACGTCGGAAAAAAGGTATGGGTGGGCTTCCGTAGAGTAAAAACTTCGATCCGGCAGCCGCGGATATTCTTCGCCAAATAGCTCAGAAAGGATTACGCGGAAGGAATTCACCGGTGTAATGCTGTCGTAAAGGTGAGACCGCAGATTGTCGGGCACATAGTAGGCGTTTAGGATTGAAAATGCTTCGCGCACATCTGTCTTGTTCCGGCTTTCCCAATCGAGCGTCATACGCGACCCGTGGTCGCCCTGAATAATTATGATGGGCCGGCTTCGAGAGTGCTTAAGAATTGTGTCGACTGAATCGATCACGCGACGATTAATGTACTGGAGCTGCGCGACATAACCTCGCTGGTACTCCTCGCGAGTGATATCCTTGAGCAGTGTCGAGCCATCCGCAATCGTCTCGGGGCCTTTTGGGTTCACCGGCTCTCCGTTTGGTCCGAAGACAAACGGAGGGTGCGGAGAAATGATATGCGTAAACACAAACTTCGGATATGGCAAACGGGCAACATTGCTCAGTTCATTGAAGGCGACGTTAATGAAATCCCTATGCCTATCGTATCCTTTCCTTTCAATTTCCGGATTGGAATTGAGGGCCGTTATCCCAATTGCCTGATTCTCGAAATTGGAGATCTGTGACTTGCTCTGGAGAACGAGATCGGCAGTAAGGACCTTTGTTAAATCCGCTCCCGACCAGACATAAACGTAGTGATAACCGTGCTTCGAGAGGTTTGCGGCAACTGCATTATTGTCGAGAAGCTTTCGAGCGGCATCTAAATGTGAGGTCGTTCCGAAATGTGGAGTTAATGGGTCAAGGTAGGCCATATTCAATGAGCTGGCGAGGCAGAGCGGCGTGTGATCGTAATTTGCACGGCTCTTTTGAGCCACGAAGAATCCTCGCTGTTCCAGCGCACTTAGGAATCGCGAATTGTCCCATTGGAAAAAGGTTTTCAGGCTGTCTTCACGGCCATAGGCGTCGAGAATTATGTAATAGATGTCAGGTAGTCGGGCGGCATCTGACGGGGAAATACTCGCGATTCGGCGCGGTTCCTGGATATTGAGTCCGCCGAGCTTTGCCGCTTCTTCTAGGAGCTGCCTATTTAGCTCGATTGGCGACAGCGTTTTCCAAATATTCGGGCCGATCAATACGCATGGCTGTATCACGAGCCCCACAGATGCAATATTAAGGATACTGGTTGAAGGAATGAATGCCCGGCGACTCTTGATGAGCAGAATCACGACGACTGTCAATGCGAAAAGACCGACCGGCGCAATGAATGTCTTTACTGGCGGCGGCGTGAGATTGACGACGTGGCCATAGGAGAAGAATGCGACAGCCAGGATCGAGGCGATGATAGCGGACTTGCGCACATGGTGTGTGCAAACAGCCACGATCCCCCAGATGCCGAGCGAAGCGATAAGGGCATAAGCGATCGGCCGTACGATCTCCGAGACCGCAATCTCGCCGATATTGTGGGCGTATAGCGTCAGCAGCGGAAACAGCGCGAACAGAACCGGGTGAATCGGAATTCCGCGCGCCCGGGGCGATTGCCGAACCGAGCCAGGATCGACTACTGTGCTCATACGGCGCTGCGGGACTCGTTTCGCGGGCGGCGGCTAAAGAGTTCGATCGCGAACGTCCTGATCCGCTGCCAAATCACCTTGATGGAGAAAACCGCTGCCAACACGCCGGCCAGGGACATCTGCAGCATGTAGCTGCCGCTGCCTGCATCTACGTAAGCGTGGGCCGGTGTTATGACGGCAATCAGCAGGGCCAGAACTAAGAAGCAAACCATTCAAGTCTCCTCGTTTTCCCGGTTTTGATCAATATTGCGGTGAGCCGGTAGTACAGTTATCTTCGAGAGCGAGGAAAATGATTAAGAAGATTCGTGAATTCAAGTTACGTCCGTATAGACGGCCGGTCATTGGACCGGTAACGGTCACGAATCCGGGTCTAAGGATGGTTGAGATGGGGGTGGTGCAGAAACCGTATATGAACGCCCCGGGCCGCGGCGTACCGAACATTTTGATGCGCGGGTCTGCGGGAGGATGCTGAACCAGTAAAAATCGCTGATTGCGACCTTCAGAAACCTAGAGGCGATGCGCTGGAAGCTGAGCAAGCACGGTATTGACCGCCGCCTCCAGCTGCCGGTCATTATCCGTGGCGTAATCTTCCGGCGACATCTCTACTCGAATGTCCGGCGGCACGCCATAGTTTTCCAGGTTCCTGCCGCCGGGGGTGTACCAGCCTGTGCGCGGGATGCGGAAAGTGGTGCCATCGATGAGGGTTATGTTAGTAGTGCCTATCACACCGCCGTAAGTGGGTACGCCAACCAGCTTGCCCAAGCCGTATTCGCGGAAACCGTTCGGGAATATTTCTGCGTCGCTGGCGGAACCTTCGTTGATCAATAGGGTGGTCGGGCGGTTCCAGACTTGGAACGGCTGAGACGAGCGTTCGCTGTCGCGAGGTACTTCAAAAACATGGGGTTTGCGGAGAAGTAGAGCAAATAGGTCGTCGTGGATGCGCCCACCCCCGTTGAAGCGGACGTCGAGAACCAGGCCCTCCTTCGCCTGAGCGTCGCCGAATAGCTCTCGCTGGAACTTCCGGAGGGACGGCTGGTCCATGGCACGGATATGGATGTATGCAAGCCGCCCGCCGGAAAGTGCATCGACTTTTTCGCGCCGGCTTGCAACCCATCGCTCGTATTCGAGATCTTCGAGGGCAGCCTTAGATATTGCCTTCAATTTGACAGCGTGGGCGCCTTCTTTGACAGGCTTGCCGTTCACCAGCGCATCCACGTTCTTGTCGACTTTGTCCTGCAGAGCTCGGTACATGCTTTCATTGAACGCGACATTCTCACCGTCGATCGCCATGATATACTCGCCAGCCTGAATGTGATGTCCGAGCTGATCGGCCGGTCCCTTTGGCATAACGGATTTTACCTTCAGTCCCGGACCGGAGTATTCCTGATCGAAGGTCAGTCCCAAGTGTGCTGTGGCAACGGATGCTCCAGGATCGGCCGCAGATGTTACTCCGAGATGTGACGCGTTCAGCTCACCGATCATTGCGGAGAGAAGCCACACGAAGTCCTCCTTTGCGGTGATCTCGTTAAGGACCGGCTCATATTTCATCCGCAGGTTCTGCCAGTCTGTTCCATGCATTTTCGGATCATAGAACTCGGTACGCAGGTGACGCCAGGCCTCATTGAATGCCTCCGCCATCTCGCGACGCCGATCCACTTCCATCAGGGCAGTGAACGCAACGCGAACGGGCGCAGGGGTGCCGCGGCCCAAGCGGAATACGGCGCCGCTCGGGCCCAGGAAGAAAAAGCCGGAGCCATCCTGCGCGAACTGAACGCCTGTGCCGGTGTCACCGCCGCCGGCTACCCGATTCATCGCCCCCGTAATGAGATCGATTGCCCACCAGGCTTGTGTACCTCCGGTGGTCATTACGCACATCGCCGTTCGAGCATCTGGAGCCAGCGAGAAACTGCCGATCGATTCCCGAGAACTACCGACGGGTTTCGCGCGGTTATGTATATCGTCGAATTCGATTCGTACGATGGTGGCACGCAAGGCAGAGCCGCCGAGACCCTGAGCAAGAGGACCACTTGGAAGTAGTGGGTTTTGAATTGGTGTGTCAGGTGGGCGGCGACGCTGCCCAGCGTCTTCGTCAACTGGAGCGCCTGGCGCTCCGGTTGACAACTCGTCGTCACGCGCAGGACGCGGTAACAGCTCTAGGCTGTAAAGGGTCATTGACTGGAACGAACCATCTCCGCCTCTCGAAGATAGGAAAACAAGCCTGCGTCCATCTCGCGTCCAGTGAGGAGAGGAGTTCGCGCCCGGATAGCGCGTCACGTTGACCGGCGTCCCACCGACGGCCGGCACGATCCAAATGTCCGTCGTTCCCGTGGGATCTCGTCGCGAATATGCCAGCCAGCGGCCGTCGGGCGACCATTCATAAGATCCTAAACCCGTGCCCGCCCCAACCAGGTTGACGACGGAGGGCACTTTCGGTGCGTCACTTCCGATCTTCGGTGTGGGCAGAACATACAGCCCGGGATCGCCGCCGCCCCGACGTACGAATGACAGCAGGCGACCGTCCGGCGAGAACTCCGGATTCTGGTCGTCCGATGGGTCGGAAGTGACAGGGACTTCCGTGCGGGTCTTTAGATCCACGAGATAAACGTCGAGATTGCCGTTACGATCGGTGGTGTAGGCCAGGCTGGAGCCGTCTGAAGACCATATGGGGCTGTACTCGGCCGCCACGCCCCTGGTGACCTGACTGGCGTCGCCGCCCTCGGCCGGGCAAGTCCAAAGTTTGCCTCGCAATGCGAGCGCGAGGCTCTTTCCATCCTGCGAAAGCGAGAAACTGGCGGCGCCGGCGTTCGCGGAGACTCGCTGAACTACATTCTCCTTTGCGTCTGAGTAGGCGAATATGCGAATCGGGATTGGGTGCTCGAAATTGTCCAATGGACGCTGCGCGCCTGAACTTGACGTCCCCGGATTTGCTACGTTCAGCGTCCAGATTTCAAATTCCCGCTCGTACGCGATCCGTGAGCCGTTTCGAGCGATGGTTGGGAACCGCACGGCATCGCTGATATGACTTGTGACCTGTACCGCGTTTGCACCCATCAAAGTCATCTTGCAAAGATTGGCTGTGCCGGATCGATCGCTCACGAAAAACATGGACCGCCCATCGGCGAAGGGCAGGGGCCAGGCGTCGAATCCGTCGTAGTTCGTGAGTCGGCGCGTCTTGCCGTCAGTAAGCGAGAGAGAATAGATTTCGGCGTTTGCGCTGCCTTTGTATCGAGGGCGCCACCACTCCTGCCGACCTCGGGTGTAGAGAATGGTCATGCCGTCCGGCGTGAAGCTGGCATATCGCGAAGCAGATTTGTCGTTTGTAATCCGGCGAAGTCTGCCATCTCTTACCGAAACCGTGTATAAGTCCGCATAGCGGCTGTCTCGAGCGGATGAGAAGAGGATTTGGGAGCCGTCGGGCGACCAGTCCTGAACGATGTCGTCCGCGCTGTTAACCGTGATCTGTCGCGACTCACCGCCCTTGGATGGGATCAGGTACACGTCGAAGTTGCCACGGCGATTGGATGAGAAAGCGATCCATCGTCCGTCCGGCGACCAGTGAGGATATGCGTCGTAAGCCGCGTGGACGGTCAATCGCGACGCGATCCCGCCCTCGCTCTCAACGGTCCATAGGTCGCCGACATACTCGAAGCAGAGTTTCTTGCCATCGGGCGAAAGCGCGGGATAGTGGGCACCACGTATGGGATGGGGCCCAGCACGACTGGACAACGCATTCGTCTGGGCCACTGGGTTGACAAACCATAATGCGCCGATCGCGGCTGTGATCAGAGTGTTTTTCGCTTTTCGTGGCCTCATTTGACGCCGCCGCTCAGAGCGGAGGCCGATTTCTTGGGAATCTCCTTGAGCAGCGTTTCTACGGCGACTTCTAACTGACGGTCCCGGTGTGCAGTCATGTCCTCAACGGTCGGAGCAACCAGGATGTCGGGTTTCACGCCGTTGTTCTCCAGGTCCTTGCCGTCCAGAGTGAAATAGCCCTGCGTTGGCATGCGGTATCCCGTCCCGTCCTGAAGAGTACCTTCGTAAGTACCGATGACATAGCCCGGAGACGCGACCCCCACGATCTTGCCCAGCTTGAGTGCGCGGAATCCATTCGGGAATATCTCCGCATCCGACACCGAGTTCTCGTCGATGAGAAGGACGATCGGCTTGTCCCAATGTCGGAACGGCTGGGTGGATCTTGGAGCGTCGCGGGGCTGAACGAAGGCATATGGGATGCGGCTTAACTGGTTGAGAATGTCATCATGCGTGTTACCGCCCGTATTGCCGCGAACATCCAGAACCAGTCCGTCTTTCTCACGGGCCTTGCCCCACAGTTCACGTTCCAGCTTGCGGAGCGAAGGCTGGGTCATGGCTTGAATACGGATATAGGCCAATCGCCCGCCGGAAAGTTTTTCGACGCGCGCGCGGGCTTCATGGACTTTGCGCTCATAGGCCAGCTCGGCCCATTGAAGGCGGGTGATCGGCTTGATCTTGACGGTTCGAGCGCCTTCTTTTAGTGCTTTGTCATTCACAAGCATCTCGATGGTTTTGCCCGCTTTGTCGAGAAGCGTGTCGAACATGTCCTCGTTCCATCGCACGTCCGTCCCATCGATCTGAAGAACATATTCGCCAGGCTTGATCTTCGGACCGAGATCGTCGTTTGGCCCCTTTGGCATGAACCCCGTGACCTTGAGTCCTGGTCCGGCATATGATTCGTCGAAAGTGATCCCGAGCTCCGCCGTGTTGAAACCGGGCGTTCCCGGCGCTGGACTTATCTCTGAATGTGAGCTGTTCAGCTCACCCACCATCTCCGAAAGGAGATACCAGAAGTCCTCTTTGGTGCCCACTCCGGCAAGCAGCGGCTCATAACGGGTCCGGACAGCACGCCAATCGACTCCATGCATCGTGGGGTCATAGAAGTTCACGTTGATTCGGCGCCAGAACTCGTTGAACGCCTGCTGGACTTCCAGGCGTCGATCGAGGTCCATGCGCGCCGAGAACGGGACTTGACTGCTCAGTCCACCCCCGCGCGGCACCGATTTGATAGTCCCACCGGCCCCGACATAGAAGAAACGGCTGCCGTCTTCGGTAAAATGAGGTGAGTCTCCGGCATCACCGCTGGTAGTCAGACGCTGCATGTTACCTCCTTTGATCGGCACGGACCAGTAGTCTGGTCCTGCTGAGGCGAACACGACTGCCTGGCTGTCGGGCGTCACGGCATATGGGCCGGATCCCTGGGTTGTCACACGGCGCGCCCGGTTTTCGATATCATCGAAGTCGATTTTCACTTCTATCGGCGGTCTTGCGGCTGGGATCGGGGGCGCTGAAGTTCCCGCTTCCTCTCTCTCCTTCTGAAGGGGAATTACGTAGAGGTCCGTACTTCCCGGATGATCGCGGTCCGATAAGAATGTTATGTACTTACCATCCCTTGTGAAGTCCGGATTGTAATTGAGACCGGGATAGTAGGTTACATTAACGGGATTGCCCCCGGCCACAGGCACGACCCAGATATCGACGGACCTAGTGGGGTCCATCCGGGAGAAAGCCATCCACTTGCTGTCGTAAGACCAGGCGTAGCTGCTGATGCCGTCGAGCCGCTGATTGTTGCCCTGAGATTCGGCCAAACGACGAATCCCTCCGGTGCCGTCCGCATTCGTGACGTACAGTCCGCCACTCGTGCCGCTGCGAAGGAAAGCAATCAACTTGCCGTCCGGCGAGAAGCTAGGCAGGCTCTCGTCCACGGGTTCGGCCGAGATTGTCTTGAGAGAACCGCTCTCGGTGTCCAGTGTGAAGATGTCGAACTGGCCGTTTCGGTCCGACGCAAACGCGAGGGTTTTCTTATCGGGCGACCAGGATATCTGATAGTCGTGAGCGGGATTGTTCGTGAGTCTCTTGGCGTCGCCACCGCGGTCGGAGGGAATAGTCCAAAGTTCACCGCGAACGACAAGCGCGATCGTCTTGCCGTCCTGGTTGACGTCAAGCTCGGTTGCCCCGTTGGTGAACGTGATCCGCTCGACGCTGTTTCTCTTTTCGTCGCTTGGGGCGATAATTCTCAATTGTCTCGGCTTTCCGCCGGACGCGCTGACGGTCCAGATGTCGCCCTCGTATTCGTATGTCAGCAATTCGCCGTTCCGCGAGATGTTATGAAACCGGACTGTGCCCCCTTTATGGTTCGTGACCAGTATTGGATGTCCGCCCACGGCCGGCGCCCACACGATATTGGGTGTTCCCGGTGTGAGCTGATCGCTCACGTAATAGATCCGAGCGCCGTCGCGGGAGAACTGCGGCCATAGATCCATACCGTCATAAGTTGTGATTCTTGTGATCTTGCCGGAAGCCAGGGATTTGGTGTATACGTCCATGTTGGCGGAGCCGTGATACTTGGGCCGCCACCATATTCCTGTTCCGCCGCTTCTGACATAGGCGATCGTTTTGCCGTCCGGCGAGTAAGCGGGATAACGCAGAAAGCCATCGTCTTCCGTCAGCGTTCTTGCGACCCTGCTGCCGACGTCGATGGAATAGATCTGCCACGTCTCGACGCCGCGCATTGAGTAGAAGAGGACCTTCGTTCCATCGGGCGACCAGTCGCCCGGATAGTCGTTGGCGGAATGGGAGCTTATCCTGCGCGCCTCACCGCCGGAAGCGGGAATTACGAACACATCGTAATTCAGCGTGCTCGGCGCAGCGGCATTGTAACGGTTGGATGCGAATGCGATCCATTTACCGTCTGGGGACCAGCGCGAGTAACCGTCATGCGCTTCGTGCACGGTGAGTCTGGTCGCAGTTCCGCCGCCGCTGTCGACCGTCCAGAGGTCGCCGAGATAGCTGAAGCAAATGGTCCTTCCATCCGGTGAGATTGAAGGAAAGCTCGCGCCTTTGATGGGTTTGTCTTCCGGCAGCGGCAGCAGGTTGCCCTGCGCGTTTGAGGCGCATGCAGCGAGCAACACCGCCAATGAAAAAAGTATGGCTCTAATATGGATCATGGATTGCCTTGGTTTGTGGATAAAAGGATTGACGTTTTAACAGTTCGTGGGTTGCGGATGTTGATCTGACGCGAAATGTGGTTCACCACGAAGATCCCCGATATTCCGCCCAAACCCGCGAATATACCGATTGCGTATCTTCGGCGATGCGGTTCCAGTTGAATCGCTCACGAACAACGTTGGCGGCGTTTACGGCCATCCATTGCGCGTGAGCGGGATCTTTCAACACTCGGACAATACTCCAGGCAAGACTGTCGCTGTTCCCGGTCCATGTCCATGTCCCTGTAATGTCATGCTCCACGATCTCGCGGAAACCTCCCGTATCGGAAACCACCACGGGCACACCGGCCGCCATCGCTTCGAGCGCGACAATACCGAATGGTTCGTAAAGACTGGGGTAGCAGGCGACGTCAATCACTTTATATAGGCGCAGCAGGTCATCGTCCGCGATGAATCCGGGGAAGAACACGTGACTTGCCACTCCGAGCTCTCCTGACAGATGGATCAATGAATCCTTATTCCCTCCTCCCACGATCACGAGCTTGGCGTTGCCGTATTCGGCCCTGACTTTCGGCAGGGCCCTGATTAGAACGTGCACACCCTTTTCACGAACCATGCGCCCCACGAAGAAAATCAGTTTTTCGTCCGGTGCCGCGAATTGAGCACGGAATGGTTGGGCCTCTTCGGGAGGGAACTCGAACTCAAACTTTTTAGCATGGATTCCGTTTGGAATTACGTCGATTTTATCTGAGGGCGCGCCCAACGCGAACTCGACCTCGCCCTTCATGAACCAGGAACAGACGATCACGCGCCATGCTTCGTAGACGAGCTGCCATTCAATGGAGTTAATGTACCTTTGACCGTCCGACCGGATCCCATTGTTTCGTCCATGCTCGGTTGCGTGGATGGTGGCTACGAGCGGGAGTTTGAATCTATGCTTTAGCTCATTGGCGCCAAAGTACGCCAGCCAGTCGTGGGCGTGGAGGATTATACCTTGAGCAGCGGATCGCTTCTTCAGGGCGGTCGTACCTTTGGTCCAATCGCGGAGCAGCGCGTCGACCCGGTCGACCATTGCGGCGTTGAGCTGATGGACCCAATGGAAGAAGTCGTCGGCAGGAGAGTAGGGGATTACACGGTGGATGTTAACGCCGTTGAAGAGTTCCTCCGCGGGAGCACCCGGGAACTCACAAGTCACGACGTGTACTTCGTTGCCCCGCGCCGCCAGTGCCCAAGATATTTCTTCGACGTGCCTCGCAATGCCACCGACAATCCGAGGAGGATATTCCCACGAGAGCATCAGGACACGCAAGCGGCGGCTCCGGAAATAGGATGAGTCCGCGTTCGTTCGCGATCCCAAATGGCTGGGGATGCCGATGATGGGTCGGTACGTCGGCGCGGAGCGAGGACGCGATGTGGCAAAACCACAGCCTAGTATAGCATACGGTGCCGAGAGTGACAGAATGTGGCGGAGGATCGATAGTTCCCCGTGCCGAATTACCCGTTAGGACCCATACACCTCGGTCCAAACTGCGTACTAATAACGCGCAGTAACGAATCGATCAAATTTGTTGGAGGACTTTTCGCAATGCCAAAAGAGATTTCACGACGTACGTTCGTGGCTGGGGCAATCATCGCCCCGGCCGCGCTTGCCGGCTGTGGCAGCAGCAGTGGGGGTAGCCGGACCCGAAGCGTATCGTATTTCTGGACTCAAGTCCTATTGGACTCCATTAGCGCGACGAAGCTCGGCCCGCCGATGACCGCACGGGCAATAGCCATCGTCCAGACCGCCATATACGATGCCTGGTCATGCTATGATCCGATCGCCCTTAATTCCCGACTCGGAGGACAACTCCGCCGGCCCGCCGTCGAGCGGACTCTGTCCAACAAGAATAAGGCGGTCAGCTATGCCGCATGCCGCGCGCTGGTCGATCTGTATCCGTCCCAATCTGCAGCAGTTATGGCGAAAATGCAGCAGCTCGGTTACGATCCGAACGATAACTCGACTGATGTTACGACTGCGACGGGAATCGGAAACCGAGTCGCCCAAGTACTTCTCGATTTCCGTCACAACGACGGTTCGAATCAACTGAACGGATACGCTGATACCACTGGCTATGTACCCATCAACACACCCGATTTGGTGGTCGACCCGAGCAAGTGGCAGCAGCTCCGTTTTGCTAATGGCGCGTCGCCCGCATATATCGCCCCGCATTGGGGCAATGTGATACCTTTCGCCCTCTCCTCTCCATCGGTCATCCGACCGCCGGCCCCGCCGGTGTACGGCACTCCAACCTATCTAGCGCAAGTTCAGGATGTTGTAGACCTCACGGCTAACCTGAACGACGAGCGGAAGGTGATCGCGGAGTACTGGGCTGACGGACCGAAGACTGTTCTGCCTCCGGGTCACTGGCAGATATTCGGGCAGTTTGTGTCAGACCGTGACAACTACTCGCTGGACCAAGACGTAAAGATGTTCTTGATGCTGGGTAACGCGGTGATGGACTCCGGCATCGCGTGCTGGGAGTGTAAGAGGGTTTTCAACACATCGCGACCCTTCACGGCTATCCGTGCACTATATGCGGGTCAGCAGATACCGAGTTTCGCCGGACCGGGATTGGGAATCCAGATGGCGGATGGGTCCCAGTGGTACCCATATCAATCGCGCAACTTCATCACGCCTCCCTTCCCCGAATACTCGTCGGGGCACAGCACGTTCAGCGCGGCGGGGGCGGAAATCCTGAAACGGTTCACCGGGAGCGACTCATTCGGGAATTCCGTCACCGTGGGGGCCGGCAGTTCGGCGTTCGATCCCAATGTACCCGCGCAACCGATCACCCTATCCTGGTCTACGTTTACCGAAGCGGCGGACCAGGCCGGCATCTCTCGTCGGTACGGGGGCATTCACTTCGAACCAGCCGACCTCGAAGCCCGGCGATGCGGTCGCATTGTAGGGGAACAGGTCTGGGAGAAAGCGATGAGCCTGATCAACGCGACGGCGCCGGATCGCCTGTTCCGTCCGCAAGTCTAATCGCTCCGGTTCAAGTTGTTCCGCGCGCACACCGGTAGTAGGGCGGTTCCTCACGACCGTCGTGGACGAACTCTGAACAGCTACGAATTCTGCGCATTGCAGGAAATGGACTGCCGTCCGTCGAAGCCGGTACCCGACGAGAGTCCGAAAACGAAAGAGAGGGGGTGGGCCGACCCGTATAGCTGCCTCAAAAGGGTGGACTTTGAAGTACATCACTTACGAAGGGAGCTACACATGAGCAGCAAACGCAGTTCTTTCCCGCAGTATACATCACCACGACCGATCGAAGCGCGGATTTGGGAGCGCGCACTTTCGCGGCGGCGGTTATTCCAGACTGCCGCGGGTGCGGCAGGCGCCCTGTTGCTGCCTGACCTCTGGCGGCCCGCGCTTGCCAATCCGGGCGGAATGCCCAATCCGATTCCGCATGTCACGCCCGGACCGTTCGGCCCGCTCCACTTCTTCTTCCCCGGCCCCGTGGAGGGAGTCAATGCCAATACGGGCCACGACCCTTCGGTCATAACCGACTTCAACGGGTTCATCGGTGAGGCCGACCTGTTCCTTACGGGAACAGGCACCGACACGACGACTGGCGTTTCCGCGCCGTACAAGTTCCATACGGACTCGCGTTTTATGCTTGGCGAGTTCGTCGGCACGGACGGCAAGAAACACCGGGGCGCATTCGCCTTCATATGACTTGACAGCCTCGCAGGCTTCAGCCCGTTGGGCTTGCATTCTTATGACCCCGGAACTTCCCCCACCGGCGTATTCTGGGCGGTCCCCGTCCCGGAAACGAGCGTGGACGTACACCTCGGCGAGGGAATGGCTTCGCTCAATCTGACGAACATCCCGTTGAACGACTTCTATACCGTCCCGAACAGCCTCAACCCCGCGCACCCGCTGGGACTCCAGCCTGCCGTGATCAACTCGCTGGACATGGAGTGGAGCGGTGTGACGCGACGGGTGGAGTTCAGCGACCCGACCATCGGCTTCGCGGGACTTTTCCTGGAGAATAGCTGCACCATCGAGGTGACCGCGACGACGGCAGCCACGCCAACACGGCACGGCTTTAAGTTCGTCTCCGACCCCGGCTCGACCACGGTGTCCAGCTTCGCGCAGGTGGGGCACGACCACAACGGCTCGTTCTTCCCCGGACCATAGGTTGTAGTCTAGCGCAGAAGGGCATTCGAGCCATCCACTTTGGCGTCGAATGAAGCGAATTCAGGGCGGAGACTCCACAATTGTCTCCGCCCTGAATCTCCACTGAACCCAAACTCTCATCTCACCCGCACCATACATCACCACCCTCAAGTCTCAACTCTCATCTTCCCCCGGAAGAGACTATCAGAAACGGGATGGCTTTATCGGTTGCCGATTGCTTGAGTTCGAGCTAATCTATGGTAAACGGCGAGGAGCAGGATTGTGTCTGGGTCGGTCTCCAGAAGTTTCGGCGCGCTATGACTTAACCCCATTCGGCGCCAGCGGCATAGATCTCAGCCGAACTTCGGTCGCGTTGAAGATCGCATTCCCGATGGCCGGCGCCACGCAAATGATCGGGGATTCGCCCGCGCCGGCCGAAGGAAGATCCTTCCGGTCCAACAGGATCGTTTCCAGTACAGGGACGTCCCTAAACCGAGGAACGCGGTATTTTGAGAACCGCGGGTTGGTGATTTTTCCGTTCTCGAAAGCAATCGCTTCGAAGACCGCGCCGCCGATTCCCATGATCGTCGCGCCCTCGACCTGGTTTTTCAGATTGTCAGGATTGATGATCGCGCCGCATTCGAACGCAGTGATGACGCGCTCGACCTTTACCTCGCCGCCCGGCACGATCCGCACCTCCGCGCACGCCGCCACGTAGCCGCCCTTCTCCGTGCCGCACGCAACGCCCCGGCCGAGCCCCGCAGTGCGTTTTGTGCCGCCCCAATCGGCTTTCTTTGCGACCGCCTCCAGTACCGCACGCATTCGGGGCTCCTTCAGGTTTCTGAGCCTGAATTCGAGCGGGTCTATCCTGAGCTCGTGCGCCAGTTCGTCCATATGGGTCTCGCGAGCAAAGTTGTTGGCCGTAGACGCGAGCGCTCGATAAGAACCCTGGCGCAGCGGAGAGCGCGCGTTGTGGAATTGAATTCTCCTGTTAGGCACGTCATATGGCGTGCCGATGGCGGAACCGCCGGAGTTGTAATTGTGGAATTCCCAGGCCGTCAGTGTGCCGTCCGACTTCGCTCCGCTCGCAACTTCGATGACTCCCGCGGGCCGGAAGTACGCCCAAGTAAACTCTTCTTCGCGCGTCCAAACGAGCTTCACGGGTTTACCCGCTGATTTGGCAAGGCGCGCCGCCCCCCGGGCCGC
>ORMF012619225.1_pt1 | contig 32233 bp, 33 predicted proteins | sample 1779871 | NCBI WGS metagenome assembly ORMF01 (sample SAMEA104232316, study PRJEB22302) | groundwater metagenome | biome: forest; feature: aquifer; material: groundwater | place: USA | collected 2011-08-07 | depth 5.4 m | reverse complement strand
ATTTCTCTTCCACATCAGAACATGCCTTGTGAACCCATTTTTCCTTGGAATTTTTTACGATCTCTTTTCCTGTCTTGATCTCTTCTCCACACTCTACACATTTTCCATTAAATCTTGCTTTCATGATTGTGTCTTATCTTCATCTAATTTTAAGAGAGTGGACCGGATGGTGTCTGATTCCATTGTGGGGACTGATACCTCTTGATAACTTTTCAAAAGACGGCAGAAAGCGATTGGAACGCTTACAATATTCCTACCTTCTTATTTTTTTAGCCTTTTTTGATTTCTTATGTTGAATGTTTTTGGGTTTTAATGAATCGTATTCATGTTTCAACTTGGTTGTATATGCTGTTAACGCCTTTAATGCGAAGTTTGTTAACATGTAAAAATATGTGGTCTTGGCAGAATAGAGACTAACGTCTTTTGTAACTTCATCTGATGCCAAGTTCTTGTATTTTTCATGCATTTCTGTATAGTGGGCTTTCCATTCTTTGTAGCCGTTTTCTAGTTCTTCAAGGGATAATTTTTCAGATTTCTTATACCATTCCTCAAATTTGTCGGTGTCTCTATCCATCAAGATAAGCAGTCCATCAAAATCCATGCATAACATACATGATTCTAGAATTTATGATTGGCTAGTGATTACATTATTATTTCATACTTCTTCCATCTCCCTGAACTGATCACTTTCACCAGCTCGAGCTCAACCATCCTTGACATGTAGTTTCGATAAGACCTGTCGGTGACGGTTACATTCATCTGCTTTCTGTATTCGTTGAAGAGTTTCCCAGAGTCCATCGACTTGTTCTGTTTTATGATCTCATAGATCGTCTTCTGGTGGTCATTCAATTTTCCTAACAGATACGACAGACGATATTTTCTTGCAAATCCTGATGCTGCCTTTACGTGGTCTATGGTTATAGATTCATGTCCTTTTGACTCTGCGTCGATTGCGGCGTTTTTCAGAATCTGTATTCCGGCCCTTGCATCGCCGCCACACGAGTTTGCAATCTCCGCGACAAGCTCGTCAGTTATGGAGTCGGGGTTGAGACCCAAGTTTATCCTGTCCCTTAGAATCTGCGTTATCTCATCGGCAGGATAGTTCTTGAACTCTATCTCCTGTAAATTGAGACTGCTCTTTATTCTGCCATCCATTTTCAGCGGAGAGTAAGAGTGGTTTGAAATCAAAATTAAAGGAAAAGAATTTCTTGCAAAGACGTAAAGAATGTCATGGTCTTTCAGATGGTCGACCTCATCGAGACACACGATGTATTTTTTCTTTGACTGCTCGAATCTCTTGATCAATTCGCTTGTGGATTCTCTTCCATGTACAAACCCAATCTTCGATGTAGGGTCGATCTGCTTGAGAAACTCTGAGATCACTTTGTGTGATGTAGCATTGTTCCAGCAGTTTATGTAAACTGACATGTCGCCAAAGTGTTCCTTTAGAATCGACTTTACCGTGGTGGTCTTGCCGACACCGGGCAGTCCGTAGACGTAGATGTTTCTTGGGGACAACCCCTGCTTTATCGGATCGAGTGACGACACAATCTGGTCTACATGTTTGTCCCTACACTTTGTTTGAAAAGGAAGAAAGTTCTCGTCGAACGGAACGTCATCCAGTAAGATGGTTCTCTTCACTATTAAAAAAACATGATTCGTCCGGCTTAACGTTATTTGAGACGGTTTTCCGATAGACTATCCAATCATGGAAATTATTTTTTCTAATTTATCCGGGTCGTTTCGGATTTTGCTGATTGCGGTGTCCAGTCTTATTTGATCCAATGACTTTTCGAACTGTTCTCTTTCTTTCAATGGAAAGGCACATCGATTGCAGTAAATCGAATCCCTCGGATTTTCAAACTCGCACCGATTGCATTTTTTGCAGAGTATGATCTTCATCCCCGTCTTTTGGATTTTGCTCTCGTCAACGGGATGGTTCATCAGCCTCATGGACTCGGCCTGTATCTTTGGTATTATTGAGGACGACAGATGCTCGTAGACTCTTGCCATCTTGGAACCCGGCGTCCAGTGGTGCTTGTACTTCCTGTATGACTCCGGCAGACCTATCTCGGAATCGTAAGAACATGACACGTGTTTGAACAGGTGCGGCCAGACCCTCTTTTTGATCCCGGACCTCTTGACGCATTTCTTGAATGTCCGGTATGCTGCGACATAGGACAACTGCATCGGCTTCTCCCTGTCTAGGAGAGGCCACAGGGGGGCGGAGGGATCATCGCGGAACGGATGTATGTTGAGCCACATTGCAAGCGTTTTGGCAGACCAGGTGAGTATCAGCGGTGCATTTCCAGTCTTTCCGTCGGATTGTAGAACGGCGCCGATGTCGTTGAGTTCTACCTCCCCGACTCGGACCGTCAGAATCTCCCCCATCCTGCATCCCGCATCAAGTTTGCATTGGAATAGCGCTCTGTCCCTGAGGTTTGTCGCCTTCTCTGTTATCTCTATGCACTCGTCATAGGAGATGAGGTCCTTTTCGGTGACAGACAGCGGTGGCACCTGTTTCATCTTTATCCACTTGACCTCTGGCGGATATTCTCTGTCTTGATAGCCCTTTACCCATCTATAGAAAGTCTTGAGGATCTTCATGTGCCGGTTTGCGGTGCTGGGATGCTTGCATTTTCTGTCAATCTCAAAGACCAAGTTCTCAATGTCTTTCACAGTAGCACTCTCGTATCTTTTGCCCAAGATGGTCGACATGACGTTGAGTCGGTTCAACTCGTTGAAAAGAGTGGCCGATGCCACTTGACCAAAACGGATCTTGTAGTATCTAGTCAGAATCTCACTGTTGTATTTGTCTGCGTTGATTTTGACTATCTCTTTCTCTATCTTTTCCTTCAACGGATAAATCAATTCTGCTCTGCTCATTACAGCCACCTGTCATTGGCAGATAATCTAGGCTACGGAGGCGGCGTTCCGCTACCTTCCGCTAGACTGTCAGTAGGACTATGAACTCCAAATTCAGCGTCCGGAGGGAAACATGACTTTGGAACCAATAGCACTGCCGGATTATCTGCTTTTTCTGTCCATCTATTACATTTCAGTACAGAAATAGCTAACGGTACTATCGGAACGACACTCGCGTGATGGAGATTACCTATCTAATGCAGAACAGTTGGAATGCGAGGATTCTGCACAAGATGCAAAGAGTATCGCGGAGATGAAGAAGAATTTGGAATTCATTTCTGGGAAAACTTTCCGATGTGTGACAAGTGCGGCGCGTTTGTTGATCTGGAGGACCAGTGACATGGAAGAATTCGAAGCTGTAATACTGTCATGTGGACACTCCATCAACTCCTACAACGGACTTGGAGTTTGTTACAGATGCGGAAAGAAAAACTGTGGCAAGTGTCTGCAACTTGTCGTTGACGAACTTTTGTGTCCCAATTGTTTTGCTGATCAAATTAGACCGGTGACAGAATGAATGAGCTGTGGCAATGTAGTGTGTGCAAGTCAATAATTACAAGGGATCAGATTGACGGACAGTGCAAGACGTGCAAGAACAGCACATGCAATCACTGCAAAAGAACTTGTGATAAATGTCAGGAAATCTGTTGCATGTTCCACATAGAAGCAAAGATAGTGATGAGAAATCAGCAGCCGTTTGTCCACAAACTTTGTTGGATTTGCAAGGAGGTGTGGTAGTCCCAGTTATTTTATGATATGCTAAATCTTCTTGACAAGTGTTTTCAGATATTCTGTAAATTCCACAATGAATTTGTCAAAATCTTTCTCATCTAGTTTTGAGATGAGAAGACCTTTCTCCGTTCCCCATTCAAAGATTTTATTTTGCTCAAGAAGTTTTGTCTTTGCTTTCAGATTTGTTTGGTATTTCGTATAAAGGCTGAGAGTGTGTTTTATTTTCCTGATCACATATTTTTCTACGTCAACAACCCTTATGCCGAGATTTTTTTGAATGAAGTAAATGTCAAGAAAATCTCTTGCCTTTATCCCCTTTCTTGTAAGTAATGCTCTTACCTTTTCGCTTAGAATCTCTTTTGCCCCATAAACATAGAAGGGAATAGTTTTCAAATATTCACTGGACTCAGGAAACAAGGTAGACAGTTTTTCGTCTTTTGCCTTAAGGGCACTGCCTAACTGGGCCTTCTCAGGCTTTGTGCAGATGTCTTCCACGAAGTTTATCTGTACTTTGATGAATGTTTTCTTCTTCAAAACAACAGAATCATACCAGACATTAAACGTGCACATCCTGTTGCTGCCGCCCAATAAAACAAAATGAATGTCGTTCTTTTTGCATTTGAAATCGAGTCCTCTCTTTTCAGCTATCGTTTCGAATATTTTTCCTATGTCGCTAATCACAGTGGACAAATCTCTTCTAATCGCCTTTACTGATTTTCCTTCAAATCTGGACTGATCCTTCCAGGTGAAATCAATGTCTTCTGAGAATCTCAGATATCCAAGATGATGTTTTATCAGACATGTTCCGCCCTTGAAAAGAAAGTTTTTTGAAAAGAATTTGTCTTTAGATAGATCAGTGAGAATCTGATGAAGCAAGATGTCTTTTTCCACCATGTCTGATCTGCTAGTCTTAATTTTTGCCGAGACATTATTGACAAAACGTAAATTCATTTAATCATCATCTCAACAGTTTTTGCTACAGTTTTTGGATATCTCATTACGTACTTGTTAAGTTTGTTTTTAGATATGTCTTTGGCCCAATCTGCTACATCCATCGCTGTCCTATTGGATGGTGTGCCCTCCTGTAGTGAGAGGTAAATGAAATCAAGAATTGTTTTTTCAGGATCAGAATAGCGTAATCTCTTGTTCTTGCTTTCCATTATGCCGAAATTTAATAGAGATGGTGAAATTTTTACAAATTTGAATTTGTAACCAATGATGTTGACCGGATTTGCTCTGAATATAGAATCACTGATAACTTCATCGATTGTAAAATACTCATGTGTCATGTTGTTGTGTTTCAATGCGGTGTGTAATCCGAAATACCAATTTTTCACCCCCTTCAATTCCAATCCCTTTGCAACAAGTTCCAGATGATTGTACTTGGATTTGCCGAGCTCAAACTCTTCAAGAGATTTAATGTAGTATATTCCTTTGAAGATTCTTACCAAATGTTTTCTTTTCAAAAGATAGCGGATAACTGACTCGTGTTTTAACTTCAACACTTTACAGTATTCTTTCAGTTCTTTGATTGTCACAAACTCCTTGTTTTCCATCCACAGTTTTTCTACCAGTATGCTAACTCTCATCTTGTATCATTTCCTACCATAAAGTGGTGCATTATGATATATACCATATTATACCACAAAGTGGTACTTTATGATATATAATGATTTATGAGCTTAAATCTATGCCTGAAAACAACAGAAATAGCGGAATCTTACACCCGTAAGATAGTTCTTAACATAATCCGCATCTGGATGGTGAACTGGTACTGCATATGCGGCAATTTCGTCAGGGAGAAAAGATTCTGTCCGCGCTGCAAGTTGATGAGATTCAAGCTGGAGAACTCGCCGATCCTCGATTATTGGGGGGAGAAACTCAGCACATTGTCTGACGGTTTGCCCTTCAATTTTCCGGTAAACTATCTCGCCGAACATGTTCTGATTTCTGGTCAGACGGGTACAGGAAAAAGCCGATTTGCAATGAATCTTGCAGTAAAAATGGAAAATCGTATTTCAGCCAATCCAATCAAACTTTTGATCATTGACGTAGAAGGAGAATGGAAGAATATAATTCCAAAGCTGAAAAACAAAACGGAATATTTTACAGTGGACAAGAATCTGAAGATCAATCCGTTTGATCTTGGTGACCCTGCGTTGATCAGAGAACTGATGAGGGAGACAATCTTCAAAGGGATAGAAAAAGAATATGTCGATTTGTCGGCTCAGATGAATTTTGTTTTACAGGAAACAATCCATGAAAGCAAGAACATTGAAGAGTTGATCAGAAGCATCAGGTCATACGACAGACAGAAACTAACAGCACTGGACAAAACAAAAACTGCGTTGCTTGTGAGATTGGATCCTTTCATGCGGAGTCCGCTCAAAGAAATTTTCTTCTGCAAAAAATCAAATCCCGATTTCTCAAAACTTAACGAACAAAACATTGTAATTGATCTGCATGCACTTGATTCGCTTGTTGCATACGGAAGCGAGCTGCGTCTTATCTACAACACAGTTACGACCTACTATCTGAGAAACATGTTGAATCGTGGGACCTGCGACTGGGTCTCAAATCTATTTGTGGCAGATGAGGCACAGTTGCTGGTCCCCAAGATTCTCCATAAAATTGTCGTAACGGAATCTTGGCCGGCAACTGAATTTGCGACAAGACTCAGAAAGCGCGGATGCGGTCTTGTCTTGATAACTCAATCTCCAAGCAACATAGAAAAGGACATTCTCAAAAACACCGGGACGAAAATTACATTCAGGTTACAGCACCAAGAAGACATCCAAATCATAGCGGAATCAAGCGGATTTGCAGATGCGACAGAATACCAGTATCTCGCAGAACACATCGTAAAACTACAGAGGAAAACTGCTGTAGTATCCACAATCGGCCAAGAACCTTTTCTCATGACCTCTGATGATTTCAACAGTCCAGATTTTGACGTCGATGTAGACGAATCTGAAACCCTATCGGAAATTCATCACGATGAGGATGCAAAGACTTTCCTTGAAAGCATAGAGAAGAAGCCGTTTATCTCCGTCACAGAAAGAAGGGTGGACCTTGGATGGAACGATACAAAATACACAAAGACGGTAGACGGCCTACTACAGAAAAGAAAGATCCAAAAAATATCTGTAAGTCTGGGACGAGGTTCTCCTAGAATTCTCTATCAACTACCAAACACCATCCCAAGTGTAAAACACGAGTTCTATGTCAACTGGCTAGCGGAAAGTCTCACCAGAAAAGGATTTGATGTAAGAAAGAACAACATTGGACCAGATATTGTGATACAGAAAATGTCAATCGCAATAGAAGTCGAGCTTGGGAAATCAAACATGCACGGCAACATCAAAAGAAACACTCAGCAATTCCAGAAAGTGATAGTATGCTCTGATCAAAAGAAGATGCTTGAGGGCCTTTCAAGGCAAACAGAAGATCCGAATGTTTTCTTTATGTCGGTACAAAACGTTCCTGCCTTTGTGGAGAAGATGCAGACTGGAAACGGTTTGAAGGATATCTGATAATGAGGTGAGCAAGTGGAAGATGAAATCCCGAAACTTTACGAAACAGACGATACTCCAGTTGAAAAGAAGATAATCTACCAGATGTGGGAGATTAAGAAAATAGGATTTTACTGGTTGATTGCAGAGCTTGACAGAAAAGAAAATCTTGCGTTTGGTTATGCAAATCTAAATGATGATCACTTTGCAGAGTGGGGTTACATCAGCATTGAGGAGCTGATAGATAACAATGCTATACTGAACAAAGATTGGAAGCCTTGTGCATTTGATGAGGCCCAGAAAAAAGTTGGGGATTACCGGAGGAGATTGTACGGAAGATGATGACTTTATCGAAGGTTACATCGTCGATGATCACGGAAAAATAAAGGGAGAGGCAAAAAGATATGACCCATATTCAAAATTTGGCGAGATGATGCTCTATGACATTGACAGTTTTGGTTTTGTTATGGGCTTTCTCAATAAAGGCTGGCAGGTGATGTCTGAATCAGATATGATGCAGGATGAGAAATTAAGAAGGTCATTAGAGATTGCAAAGTATGATGTTTGGAAAAGATACAACATAATCGACTTGATGGCAGACTATGGCACGATGTGCAAAAACATGGACCACTTTGAGATGTTTTGTAGGTCGATTTACAAGGGCGTTTTAGAAAAAGAGGACAAAAACTCAAGGATCTAGAAGATAATTGAGATTTAAAGTGACTTTTCTGTAAATCAAGTAGTAGCACCCGTCAAAGAACAGTTCTTTAAAACCCAATCCCCATAAGTAAATAGGAATAGAAATGGCACAAATCAATGAAAAAATAGAACAGTTGAACGAAGTAGATAAGTTCATTTTGCTACTGTTAGGTGCGAAAAATTCAGAACCAGTTCCAGGTCAAATCCATCTTCAAAAAGAAATGTATCTCTTACAGAATGTTTTTCCACAGCTTCAAGATGAAACCGACTTTGAGCCATACTTTCTTGGACCTCACAGTGAAATTGTAGCCAACGAAGAAGAAGAATTACAAAAATCGAATCTGATTGATGTCCATGGGGGCCAGATCAAACTCACTTCAGAAGGAAAATTAGTATTTCAAGAACTAATGAAACACGCAGACAAAAAAGAATTTGAAAAGATTCAAGAGTTTAAAGACTTTCTAAATGATTTATCAAAAGACGAAATTTTAGCATTCATCTACTTCTCATATCCCTCTCCAGAAGAATTGGAAAAGGAATCAATTGAATACAAAGAGTTGTTGCCAAAACGTAAAAAGCTTGCAATCTCTTTGTATGAGAAAGACAAGTTAAGTGCTCAAAAGGCAGCACAAATTGCAGGTATGGATTTAGAAGATTTCCTCAAAGAACTCAAACGAGCTGTTTGAATGAAAATATTTGATGCCACTGCGGTAATTGCATTCCTATCTGAGATGGAATGTCCAGACAGTTTGGAAGTGTTATCAAAACACTATGAGTTAATTATCCCTGAAGGAGTTGCTGCTGAAATTAAAAAACAACCAGGTAAGGGACACCTCCAAAATCTGGTGAGACGTAGAATTATTCGAATTGTTCAAGTTGATCAAAATCTTGTCAAAAAAATACAAAATGAACATCCCCAATTGCATCAAGGAGAATGCGAAGCGGTTGCGTATGTTGAATCTTATTCTGGTCCTAAAAATACATACATTATTTCAGATGACTCTAAAGCGAGAAAGATTTTCCAAAAGCTTAACTTCAAGTGGACTGAACAACTATTAGATATTATGAAGAAAAAGGGATTGATAGACCCTTCAATGTATGATGATAAAATGAAAAAACTAGCCAATTCTCCCTTCTATTCAAGGAGTAAAAAACAATGACTACACATGTTAAAATTGAGACAGTCTCAGACGACAACCAAAAATCTCTTTTCCGTAGCCAGAGAATCAAACTCAATGGAAAGGAGGCAGTCACGCCAATACGTGCAATTGATCCATCAAAACTACGTACAGATGTATCGTTAAACAATAGTGCTTTGGGATTTAACGAAATTTACAAAAGTATAGAATCAACACGTCTTGCAATTTTACAAAAAAATACTGAAGAGCATGATAAATTTGCACGAGATCTTGCAAACCTTTCCAAACGCGGCCAGTCAACTGATCTAAACATCTGTCTGATGAAATTTGATGCTAAAAAACCAGATCCATTTCCAACATCAAAAGAAATTGAATTGCTTACAGATATTGCTCATAGTTATTCTGACATAACACCTATTCCAATATTAGATACAAAAATTGATGCAACCAATTTCAAGAACTTTATGAATTATGTGGACACATGCTATCTTACAATAGAAGAGCTGAACCAAAAACCAATCATGGGTGCATTGCCAAACTTACCTCGTGAGATTTATCCAAAACTTCTTGATTACTATCTTGACAAAGGAATAAATGCATTTTATTTTGACTTCAACGGCCAGACGCCGGACCATTTGAAGCTAAGGCCAATTCTAAGACATCTCAAAATCAAAAAAACTCTTGACAATACATTGATCTATGGAGTTAATGCAAAGCCTGGAAGGACACTCAAAAATACCAATATCATTCCATCAAAGGACTTTATCGCATATGGATATGGTGTGGACATACTTGGTGGAAGTCACATAGGAATGAAAATGCCAAAGGCTTTCTTTGAAAAAATGAAAAAGGCAGTAGATGCACAACAACTGAACAAAAAACGTGTTTTCATTAAATCTGACTATGGATACTATAAGACAAATGCCAAAGAAGACTTGGAACAAGTGTATCCAAACGATACCCGGATTTCACTTGACAAAATAATGGATGATACACAAAAAACATGGCAGAATCTTTTCAACATGGAGCAGCAAGCAGTAGAAGCAAGCGAAATAAGAAAGCGCCTTGGCGAACTGAAATCAAAGGAAACTATTCTGGACTACATCAAAGAAAAGACCCAGATACAAAAAGAGATGAAACATCTTGAACTCGGACAGAAAGGCATTACTTAGTAATTATGTAATAACCCAGATTCTTTATTGCAATTTCACGCATTCTTACTCCCATGCAAAGACTCCGAGTTGGTGACGTGATCCGTGTCATCCATAAAGGAAATGTGGAGAAGGTCTGCACGATAATGGATGTTCTGGAAGATTACGACGGGAACACATACTGGTTGAAGAGTGAGACAGGCAGGATGATACTGGAAATAGAGACTCCGGATATTGTTTTTGAGAAGATAACGTCAATTAATGCTTAGATAGTTGGTTTTAATTTTACAAATTATTGTGACTCAATACATTCATCATGAATTCTAAACAAAAAAAACTAATTTAAACATAGAATAATTATTGATAATATGACTATTGAGTTTAGGAAAATACCATGTCCGTTTTGCAATGTACCTGCTGTAGACTCACAAATATTTCCTAAAGAAATAAGATATAAAATCTCTAGAGCGGCTGGTAGATCTATAACAACAACTTATGCCATTCCGGAAAAAACAGAAATTTTGTCTGGATGTTTGTCTTGCGGTAAAAGCAAAACTGAAATTAAAGATGTACTGAAAGGTAACAAATCTATTTTAGATGTAAAAAAAAGGAAGAAACGATTAGAAGATTTGAAGGCTTTAGGATTTTCCGGTGTTATAACTAAGAACAAACAAGTAATTATCGGAGAATAAAAATGCCTACATTAAACTGGATAGGAAAAGAAGCAGTAGTAAATCACGATAAAGAAGTTCCTTTTAGGTTACTAAAGAAAATTAAATCGCATTCCGTTGGAACTAATTCTCAAAACCTCATCATTCATGGAGATAATTTAGAAGCTCTAAAAGCGCTAATGCCTTACTATCAAGGCCAAATCAAGTGTATCTATATTGATCCACCTTATAACACCGGAAATGAAAGTTGGATATACAATGATAAGGTAAATTCTCCAAAAATAAAAAAATGGCTTGGAAAAGTAGTCGGTGGAGAAGCTGAGGATTTATGCAGACATGACAAATGGCTCTGCATGATGTACCCTAGACTTTTGTTGTTAAAACAGCTCCTAAGTACTGATGGAATAATTGCAATTACTATAGATGATAATGAACTGAATAATCTTGGAGTCATCCTTGACGATTTGTTTGGACCAAAAAACCGTCTGGCTTGTGCTCCTTGGCTTGCAGAACCAAGTGGTGGAAAGGAAAAGACAGGATTACGAGGTGGACACGAATATGTTTTTATTTATCACAATGGAAGTGATGAAAACATTTCGCGAGAAACTAGATCCTCAGGTGAACTTAACCTTAAAGACAAATGGGGAAAATATCGTAAGGGACGTGAGTTAATGAAATGGGGAGGAACTTCTCTAAGGAAAGATCGACCTGGCCAATGGTTTTCTTTACGTGCACCTGATGGGACAGAAGTTTGGCCAATCAAAAACGATGGAGAAGAAGGGCATTGGCGTTGGGGAAAGTTACAGAAAATGAAGCAGATTGTTCAAGATCCAGAATATGCACATTGGGAATTGAGACCTTTTGATAATGGAGTAACTTGGAATGGACAACACACGAGATTGGTACCGTATGAAAAAATTAGAGATGCTAACCGATCTGTTGGCTGGAGCACCTGGCTTGATTCTTATGGATTCAATGCGGATGCAACAAGAGAACTGAAAGAGATTTTTGGGAAAAAACCATTTGATACCCCAAAACCAATGTCGTTAATCCGATGGATTATCTCACTCCATTCTGATGAGAATGCACTGGTTTTGGATTCCTTTGCAGGAGCCGGTACCACTGGAGCAGCAGTTTTAAATCTAAATAAAGAGGATGATGGAAATAGAAAATTTATTTTAGTTGAAATGGAAGATAAAGTTGCAAAAAATATAACAGCTGAAAGAGTAAAACGAGAAATTAAAAAATATCATTATAAAGATGGGTTTGAATATTGTGAACTTGACAAACCTCTCTTTAATGAAGAAGGGCAAATTGAGGAAGAATGCAGTTTTGAGCAACTTGCTACTTATATTTATTTTACAGAAACAAATACCAATTTAGATTTAAAAGTGATTGCTAAAAATTTAGTTGGAGAATACAATGAAACAGAATTTTATTTATTATTCAAAGAGAAGGGTAAAAATATTTTAAACAAGGATTTCCTGAAAAAGATTAACAAAAATACAAAAAAGAAAATAATCTATGCGGATAAGTGTCTTATTGACGACGGGATTTTAGAAAAACTTAGGATCCAATTTAAACAGATTCCATATGAGATTAAGGTGTATTAGAATGGAACTCAAAAAATATCAAATAAAAACTTTAGAAAAGATCACATCGTATCTATCTGAAATTGGAAGTTTTGGTCCAAAACATGCTTTTATTTCTGTAAAAGGTGAGGCGTATAAAGACGAATATTTCGGAGAAGAGATTCCTTTTGTTTGCATAAAAATACCCACTGGAGGGGGTAAAACCCTGGTTGGCTGTAATGCGATTACTGAAATCATGGATACTTTTCTTAAAGAAAAAATGGGGCGGGGCATTGTAATGTGGTTTGTCCCATCCGAAGCAATTAAGAGTCAGACATTAAGGAAATTCAAGGACAGAAAAGACATTCACAGGAAAATTTTAGACGAATTTTTCAATAACAATGTAAAAATCTTTTCAAATGAAGAGGCACTGAAGATAAGAAAAGAAGAGGTTGAAAACAATGTTTGCATAATTATCTCAAGCTTGGATGCTTTCAGAAAAGACAAAACAATTCAAAATAAGTATAAAGTTTATCAGGAAAATGGAACTCTGATAAGTCATTTTGAGAATATAGACGAATCTAATATTTTAGAAAAAGACGAATCTGGAATAATAACCTCTTTGGCCAATGTTATCCGATTAAGTAATCCCCTAGTTGTCATAGATGAAGGTCATAAAACAAATACGGAACTTTCAATAAATTTCATAAAAGAACTAAATCCAAGTTTTGTAATTGAATACACTGCAACGCCAACAGGTAAAAGTAACATCTTAGTAGAAATTCATTCTTCTGAGCTCAAAGAAGAAGAAATGGTTAAACTTCCTTTGGTTTTGGAAAGTCACACTCAATGGCAAGCCGCAGTACTTCAGGGAGTTTTAAGAAGAGAGGAATTAGAAAAAATCACCAAAAAAGAAAAAGAACCCATACGGCCTATTGCATTATTGCAGGCAGAACAGGAAAAAGAATCTGAGAATAAAATCACAGTACGTAAAATTAAGGAATTTTTAATAAAAGATAGAAAAATTCCAGAAGAAGAAATTGCAATCAAGACTTCAAAAACTAACGATTTAGAAAGAGTCGATTTATTTGACAAAAGCTGCAAAATACGATATATTATAACTGTTAATGCTTTGGCAGAAGGTTGGGATTGTTCTTTTGCATATCTGTTGATCTCGGTTGCCAACATAGGATCAAAAATTGCAGTAGAACAAATAATTGGAAGAATAATGAGGATGCCTTTTGCGAAAAGAAAAGAAAATGAGGATTTGAATAGAAGCTATGTTTTTGCATCAGCAAGAAATTTCAATGAAGCAGCAGGCCAGATAATTTCAGGGTTGGAAAATAATGGATACAGCAAATATGATTTGATAAATACAAATGATAAAAAACAAAAATATACATTTGATGTTGTAAGACGAGTTCAAGAAGATTTTGCAGTTCCTTTAATATCTTATCAAGATGTTAAATTATCTTTTGAAGATTTAATCGGAGAATATTTTGAATTACATAAACAAGATATCAAATTTGATTTCAAATCTCACTATGATAATGATGGTAGAGCACTAATCGACATAAAAAATGGAGATAACTGGTATCGTAGTGCACAACAAATACTTAGATTAACATATCAAGATAAAAATATTTCAAAAAAAGATTTAGTTCAATGGTTAGATAAAAAATTAAAGTTTACCATGATCGATAAAGAAGATAAAGTAAAATTCTTAGATAAAGCGATTGATAGTATCAAAGACCATACTATCCAAGATCTTTCTATTAATCGATATGTTTTATTAGATAAAATTACTGAAGTAATTAATTCAATTCTTACCGATCATTCTAAAAAAATATTTACTAATTTATTAAAAGAAGGTAAAATAAAAGTAAAAGAATCGGATCACTTTCCTGAAATAATAACTCTTTCAGAAGACTTGCCGCAGGAATTTAATAAAAATTATTATAATAAAATTGACAAACTCAATAAGGAAGAATCAAAATTTGTTGAGAGATTAGACTTAGAGACCCTACCTAACATAAAATTTTGGATTAGAAATAGAGAGAGAAAAGATCCATTCTATTTACAAGGTTGGATGAGAAATAAATTCTATCCTGATTTTGTAGCGTTAACAAACAGTGGGAACATTCTAGCTTTAGAATGGAAGGGTGAGGACAGAGTAAGCAATGAAGATACTAAATACAAAGAAGAAATTGCCAAAGTTTGGGAAAATCTTGGGAAAGGAAAACTTCACTTTTTCCTAGTTCAAAATAAAAATGTTGAAGATGTACTAACAAAAATTAAAAACTTGTAGAATGAAAATAATTACTCCTCTAATTCCTTCTTATCGCAAATACTCCAAAAATCACAGTTTCTACAGGTTTGGTAACTTGGAGTGGCCTCAAATTCCTCATTTAGAATCGATTTGACCTTGTCACCTATTATCTGTCTTACATTCTCTACCTGTTGTTTCTCAATTGGGTTCTCTACTATTTTGTCATGCTTTAGATAAAACAGGGAAGTTTTTTGCGGCGACTCACCGTATACTTTCTCGACACCAAGTGCATAGATGTTCATCTGAGGGTCTTCTCTGATTGTTTTGCTGTTCTCATAGACTCCACCCGTCTTGAAATCAATTACCTCTAACTTGCCGTCCGGAGTCTTTTCTACTCTGTCAATGAATCCGTTGAATGGAATTCCTCCAATTTCTACGGTGAATCTCTGCTCTACTGCAACAGGGGAGTTTGGATTTTCTTTTGCCCATTTGAGATAAGTCTTGATCATCTCTCTTGCTTTTTCTTTTGCCTGGTTTTCCTGAGTCTCATTTTGAAATCCACTAGAGCTCCATTCTCTTGCAAGAATCTTTAATGCGAGTTCTTCTGTTGGTGTAGTCCCTTCAAGTTGAAGTTTTGTAAGATGTTCTGCAACTGCATGAACTGCGCTACCTAGATCAAAGTATGGTCTTGGAGGTGTGGGTACTTCCAAAACATGCGCGAATTTGAATTTCAACGGACAGTCAATGTACGTCTTGATCTTTGATGCGCTTAATCTCAATTCTTCTTTGTTGATTACTGGAACTTTCTTTCCTTGAAGCTCGACATCAAGATCAGTGTCATTGTTGTCTATTTTCAGAATATCTTCAGGATTGAAAGTAGTGGTATTTCCGTTCTCTTCAAAATGTTTTACCTTGGCAAGTTCGATTATTCTTTGAATCGCGCTCTTGAGGTGCATTTGGTTGAGCGACCTTACTGCCTTTGTCTGAAGGTCCTGCTTTATCTTCTCGATTCTCTTCTCGTCTTCAAGAAGTGCCTCTCCATTTTGACCATCATATTCCACAACGTTGATGATTGGGTTTTTGTTAAACTTCATTTCCTCCAAAAACTTTGAGGGCTTTGTCTCCCTTACGTTCTGGCCGTATCGTTTTGCATATGTCATGTATAGCAAATTCTGCGCCCTTGTCATTGCGACATAGAGCAGTCTCCTCTCTTCTTGTAGGTACAGTTCTTTTTCATCTTCTGTTCTGATTACTCCTTTTGATAGTTCGTTTGGCACATAGAATTTCTTTGCCTGGTATCTCAGCGGCAGTTTGTTGGTTGCAACATCGACAATGAAAACAATTGGAAACTCTCTTCCCTTGCTCTGGTGTATTGTAGTGACATGTATAGAGTCATCTCCCTCCATGCCTTCTTTCAACTCTATGTCAAACTGGCCCATCAAAGAAAGATAGTTTATGAAATCATCCAGCTCACCTTGTGGGTTTAGTGATTCGTATTCTATGGATATGTTGTAAAATTCTTTTAGGATTAGTTGGTTTCTTCTGTTCTCTGGAGTGTCTGATTGGAGGAGTCGCTTGTAAAGATCTGAAACTGACATCATTATCTGGTAGACCATCTCGCTCACTGTTGATTTGCTCTCAAGATCGATTATCTTCTGAATCTGTTGAGCAAGTTCTTTTATCTCGTCTTTTTGTGTTACACCAAGGTCACTGCAATTTTTCAACGTTTCAAAGACAAAGTCAATATCTGTAGGGTCTTCTCTTGCTTTCTTCATTGCAACGTGATTGATTTTTGCAATGTTGATCTCAGATATTCCGTGATTCTTCATCAGACGTACAATCTCGATTCCAGATGTGGTCGGCCTGTTTGCAATTCGCAGAAACGCCATCATATCCCTTATGATAGGAGATGAGAATATGTTGGACTCACCGATAAAATTAGTTGGAAGACCATGTGCCTTCAACGCCTTGGCAAATTTCTTTCCCTCTGCTTTTCTTCGTGATAATATGACAAAATCTCTGTATGTGAGAGGGTCATCCATCCCGTCCCTTCTCTTGATCTTCTTTCCAAGAAGTTCCTTTATAGTTTTGACTACAAACTCTACTTCTGCTGATTCGTTATTGCATTGAGCTAGAGTTACCTTGTCGCCTTCCTCATGCTCTGATTTGAGTTTCTTTTGCTGTCTTTCCGGCAGTTCTTCCAGTAATTGGCTTGCAAGACTTACAATATTCTGAGGACTGCGATAATTGCGATTCAAGACAACGATTGTTGTGTTTGGGAAATAAGATTGAAAGTCCTTAAAGTTTGTGAGGTACGCGCCCTGGAATCTGTAGATGCTTTGGTCATCGTCCCCTACAACTGTAACGTTTCTTTCCTTTGCAATTAATTTTACAAGCTCCAACTGTGCAAAGTTGTTGTCCTGAAACTCGTCAACAAGAACGTGCTTGAATTTTTTCTGATATTTTGATAGTACATTTGGTTTCTTTTTGAATAGTTCAATTGTCTGTATCACCATGTCGTCGAAATCAATTACTGCCTTGCTTCGCTGAAAATCTTGATATTTGAAATATACTTTGCACAAATCAGAAAGTTTGAAAAGAAAATCTCTTTCCTCGTCTGAAATGTTTTTCTCCAGTTTTGTCTTGATGTATTTCTGAAGTTCTTCGGGAGATATCAGTTCGTCCTTGAACGTGCTGATTCCGTCGATTATTGATTCTATTATTTCTACAGAGTTGTTTCCAATTTCCAGATGCTCCAATTTGAAATCATCAATGTGTTTGAGACCCCACACCAGTTGAGATGATCTTTTGATCACACCTGATGACATGCCAATACCTGAATCAAGAACATTGTCCTCAAGAACCTCTTTTGCAAAAGAATGGAACGTGCTGATATTCATCTCTGTAACGTCTGTCAGTTTTTCAAGACGCTGTTTCATCTCCTCTGCTGCTTTTTCTGAAAATGTAAGGCAGAGAATCTCTGATGGTTTAACACCAGAGCGAATGAGATGCATAACTCTTTCAATGATTACCCTGGTCTTTCCACTTCCAGGACCTGCAATTACCAGTAACGGACTTCCGGAATGTGACACGGCCTGCTTTTGCTCAAAGTTGAGGTCTATGGACATGATAGATACTAGATTTCCAGATTCTTATTCATAAAAGAATGATCCTTGATTAGATGGTTGACTATAATTTCAGTTTAATCTAATCTGAACCTTTTTCATTCTATACTTTCCATACAAAGAAATTGTATCTTCCCTTGAGATGTATTTGACAGGTTTTTTGATTTGTTTCGTCTTGTTGTTTTTCAACTCATAAACGATTTTTCCAGACACTAATGCATGATTAATCTCGATTCCTACACCGGCTGTAATCTTTCCTAGTAATCTTGTAAACACCAGCTTGTCACAACCAGAAACTAGTTTCTTGCAATACTCCATTGTATCTCTTCGCTTTTCAGGGTTGCTTGTATATGTCCCAGGATCTACAATGGAATGACCTGGAAAGTTTTGTCTGATCTGCTGAATCTCCTCTTCTTCATCGTTTGTCCCATAGATGCACATTGCATGGGCATAGTAGATTTTCATGACATCATTATTTAACAACCAACTCTTATATTTTTAGCAGGTGAGCAAATGACCGAATCTATAGTAATTGACATTGAAACTGAAAACACCGGATATGATGTCATGGGAGATAACAAGCGCATTCTGTCTGTGCAAACATATGATGGTAATGAAAGTGTGATCTACTATGACGGCTCTGAAACAAATGACTTGTCAGATGCAAAAAGATTCTTGGAGGGACAAATTGGACTGGGTACAAAATTTGTAGGGTTCAATGTAAGAAACTTTGATGTAAGATTCATCAGAGAATTCATGGGAGTGGACATTCCTAATTCACAGGTTGTCGATATCGGAGAATTAAAAAAAACTGGTGATATTAAACAGGAGATGAGAAAGGATTGGCCTAAGCTTGTCGAAATTTGTGATTTTCTTGACATAGAATGTTCACATAAAAATCTCATGGATGAACAATCAGTAGAATTCAGAAACTTGCCGCATGTGATTGGATTGGCAAAGGAGGGTGCAGAAAAATGGGGCAAGGAGAAAGGTTGGCCATATGGTTACTCTTACAACCGTGCATTGAACAGCGTTTCACTTGGCATGGCAATTCTAAAATCATTTGAAGATTTTGTGAAATCAAAAGGAAGCACAGACTCATTATTTTACAAGTATGCTATTGGTGACGTCATCTCAGAGCATTTGCTATATCAGAAAGTGAAGTGAACTAATGCCTAATCAACTTCAAAAATTTACTCATAATGGTGTAGATATATTCTATAATCAACAGAACATAGTTTATCAAGTAACTGTTGACTCTATGGATCTCTCAGGAATTTTTGAGGTTTTTAACGAATCCAACTACAATGCAGTCAAAATAGTTTACTTTCCACCACAATTAGAAGAAATCTGTTTTAGGGTATTTGATGCGATAAAAGAATTGTACAACCAAAATAAAATCGGCTTGGCTGCTTTTACATCGAGTTTTGTTTTTGAACGGTTTACTGTACTTTGGAACTACTATCTTTTACACGAGAGACAAATGATGGGAACAAAATTGTGGCAACATGCATGTAGATTTACTTGGAAATGGGAGCAAGTAAACAATGCAAAAGTGCACAAAGGAACCCCGTACTTTTTTTTAGGCGCAAATCAACTGATGCAGGGGAATTTTGATAATGCGTTTCTTTTCATCTACAATGCAATGGAGGAAGACAAAACATATGCAACTCAGCTCGGAACACCTGATATTTACAAAACAATGCCGGCATATCTATTCTCATCACTAATTGTAGATAACCCTCGTAACTATCTGCTTCCATATATTCAGGATGCAAAGAAGAAAATGGATGAATTTATTCAGACACATAACACACTACTGGGAAAAAGTTTTTCATACAATGACGTTGATACAAAATTTCTAAAGAATCAAACACTTGAAGAATCAAAATTCTTCTTCGCATACAATCTATTTGGTATGATAAATCACGATATTATCTACACTCCCGAATTACGAAGTAATGATTTTTCTAAACTAAGAAACTTGGATATTATTTTCAATTTATGTTTAATAATAGATAAGGTAATGAAACAAAAAACCAATGAAAGATACATCTCTGGTAGCGTAAACAAAATTTGTGAAAATCATCTTAGTGAAAAAGAAACAGAGAATATTTACCGCTCTTTAAACTTTGAAACTGATTTTGAAAACGCGGTCAAAAAATGTCTAAGTTTGAATTATTCTTACAATTCACGAACAATAAGTAGTGAAGTCATGATCTTAATTTTATCACGTGGTCTTAGAAACTATGGTGGACATAACATCGAAGCTAAACAATTGTTTGTAGATGAATATCAAAACATTGTAGAAAAACTAATGAGTGCTTTGTTTATCACTTTGGAAAAATTATACTGATGTTCATTTTAGTCTACTAAAAGTACATTGATATTTCAAAATTTTATGATATTATGATGAATTCACGCTTGATTATAGCCGGATTCGTGTTATTCAGTTAGTCCATAAAGTCTTATATATTACCTATATGTTAGAAATTTGTTGGGCATCGAAGACGAAATCAGATATTTACTTCATCAGGGCCGCACCCCACAAGAATTGGTGAATTCACCTCACAACTACAAGAAAAGCACTATCTACAAAGTAGCTGAAACCATCAAGACATTCAGTAAAACCATTTCTCCACCTCAATGGTCAATTCAAAACATTCGTTTTAACAAACCCGATTCCCGTTATATGCCCGGTGAAGTCGTAAGGGTAGACTTTACTTTTAGAAACGAATCGCGACGCGACCTGTATGTGCTGAATATTGGAGTACGGGCCGAATGGATGATCAAAGAAAACATGTGGTATTCTCAGCCCCTAAAAGAAATAATTCGTCCTATGCAGGCAAAATTTGTCTCCATATCATTTCCAATAAAACGGGATATTTCGCTCGGAGAGTATGAACTACTTTTTGGAGTTGAAGGTCAATATTTGCCCGTATTGGAAAATGAGGGTGGTATTACCACAACATGGTCTGAGCCCATCATCTTAAGTGTCAAACATCCCCTTTCTGGCAACAAAGTATTTCTTTCTCATAGTGTACAAGACAAATTTTTGGTAAGGCAATTGGAACAGAAATTGGACGAATATGGTATCGAGACATACCTTGGTGAAGATATTTCAAATCCTGGTTCCTTTTTATCAGAAAAATTCCAACGACTAATCTATTCTTCAAATATTTTTATTGCCTTCTTGACAAGACCGGCTTTAGAATCGCCATGGGTTATGTGGGAAAAGGAGTATGCAGAGAAACTCAACAAACCTATGATTCTTCTTAAAGATAGATCCGTGGTTATAGATCAACCGCGAGAGTGGATCGAATTCTCTCCACATGACCCACCAGAACATATCTTTCAAACTATAATGAGTGCACTTGAAAAACTCAAGAGTAATAGTTCCAATGGCCTAGTGGCGGGAGCGGTTGGCATCGGATTGCTTGCGTTGCTTCTCGCAGCGTTATCAGATAGGTAAAGGATATGCATGACTCTAAAATAGGATCTTCTATGTCGTTGAAAATGGATCTTATCTAGACATAATCTACGGCTTGAGTCCATCTAGAGTCGAAAGTTGATTCGTGGTCTGTCGAAGATTCAAGTCTTGTTAGGTATGCATCTTTTTCTCCAAAGTTTTTTAGAGAATGGTCAATTGCCCATCCCATTCCTTGAGTCAAGATGTATCTAGCATGAAGCTTGTTTGAAATTTTTCGAACCTTAATCTGTTGATTTTTTAACATGTTGTTTAACTCTTGTCGGAACTTCATCTCATCATTAATTTTGTTAGTTAGAACAAGTATGTCAATTCCTAACGGAACATGTTTCAATAAGTTAAGAGTATCAGGCCCAACGAATGGATCACAAATCTTAAGATAATGTGTAATTTCATTTTGGAAAATTGTTAATATCGTGTTTTGCCCCTTCTGTTTTTGTCCTGCTGGAACAAACACGTGGTCTGGAGTAATGACACCTTCCTCTATTTCTATGTCGTAAGCATTTTGCAAACCTTCTGATTGCTCGATTGATTTGACTCTTCCTGCTATTGATTCGGTAAATTCCTCTTTGTTTCTGGACATCGTGACCCCTCTTATCCAAGATTTCCATGTGTTTCCCGCAGTCTGGTTTTCAAACATTGTAATCCGTAATCCTCTCTCATCATCAGGTTGCGGAAAAAATTCTAGTAATTTTATTACATGACCTTTCATTAAACCGTTAGGATATCCGTCTACATAGATTTTCAATGGATTTTCTTAATTTTATTTCCTTATTTGCTTCACTATTCGCCGGCTTCGCTCATTCTCCGTTTCGGCCAGTATAATGCGTAAAAAGTTCTTTAAAGACAGAATCACATGAGATCTGGTTGGGTCTAATCTCTTTGAACCTGTTCGGCGAGGACGTCGACAGCCTTGATCATCCAGACGTGCAGGAGTATTACGGGATACTGAAGGAGATGGCCGAGGCCTACGGCTGCAACCTCAAAGGCTTTGCCATCAAAAGGGGGGTCGTGCTGTTCGGTTTCGACAATGACGAGATTCTGTATGACATAATGGAGGACATCAAAAATTCGACCGGCGTCGAGGGCAAGATAGTTGGTTCGATAGACGAATTTGTCAGTAAGACAAAGGACGTGATTGAGAACAATTCATGATTTCAAAGCATTTGTGAGTATTAAAACTGCCAGTCTTTACCGTCTCGCTCATTGTCCTTTTCGTCCTACGGACCGCTCCTGTAGCTTGTCGTCCCGTCGCTGAAAAGGGCATGGCTCGCCTCCGGAATTAACCAACGGAGGTGTTTGAAGATGGCTGATGGAAAGCAACCCGTGCTGACTGGGGTCATACAGTCAGGAGAGAAAGACCCGAAGAAGAGGAAGGTTCTCGGGAGAATCGCACTGTGGAAGTACGAGAAGAAGGGGGAGAGGGAATCCCCCCTCTTCCAATTATCCGAGGTGGCGTAGATGTTCGCGCTGAACGGAAACTCAAAAGAAATCGTGGAGAAGTTCCGCGTCTTCGGTTTGTGCGAATACGAGGCGAGGGTCTACTTCGCGCTACAGGTCTGCGGGAAATCGAAAGCGGGTCAACTCTGGCTGAGGTCTGGAGTTCCGCAGAGCAGAGTCTACCACACGATTCAAAGTTTGGAAATGAAAGGGTTGGTGGAGATAACAAAGAATCACCCGCTCGAAGTAAGGGCGAAACATTTCCTCAGATTCGCCAACGATTTCCTGAATGACAAGAAGTGCATGCTCGAAGAAATCAAAGACATGATTGAGGGATACAGGGAGGCGATGAGGAACAACGAGAGGTTCGTGCGGGTCGTCGTCTGACGCCCGCTTTTTTTGTTTTTCCTATTACTGAATTGGCGAAAATTATTTGATCGATGGATAGACCTGCGAAATATTAAAACTTGATTGGCAAGTAGCTTTCGCTTTTTTTGATTTTATTATTATAATTATCAAACATTTCTCATTTTGTTGAATTCCTCATAATAATGAGATTTTTGAAAATCTAATGACTTTCGAATTGATTTTGCGACTTGAAAACTTCTGACCTCTTTCAATTTTGGTAATAGCGGAAATCGATTAATGATGGAATCAACATCCAAATCCATGATTACACACTCCTTCAAAGTCCAATCGAAAAAATGTAAGATCCAATAATCTAAGACCTCATCTGGTACAATTCCAGAGTTAGCAACTAAACCAATTTCCTCATTGATTTTAAAACCAGTCCATATGTTGAACTCTGCCAAATTTTTAAATGTGACCAAATTTGTTTGAGAAAAAATATCATTGGTTTTGTATTTGGTAGATTTTTTAGATATTTGATGTCCTCCAATGGTAGATGGCACGAAAGTTAGTTTGTCATTATGCTCATCTATTCCATATTTGAGAAAGTCAACAAAGCCAACATCCAATCCAGTTAACTTATGTATGAAAATTAAGAATTCTGCGTATGCATTCCTAACTTTGTGTTTATCTTGTCTAAATTTGTCATCTGTTGGAAGTTTGGGAACTTTATGCAATAGATTCTTTTTTTCGATGCTTTTTAGAGAATCCACAATACTATTGAACCTCCATTCTGGGTCTACAGACGGTTCGTCAGAAATAATACGATCAAGGTTTAGTCTATGTGGTAAATCAAGGCTAACTCTTGTTATATTGATAGGAAACTGCTCATCGTCAAACGTATCAGATATCCATACTAAATTGTCATAGATTGCTTTTACTGTAGTATTTGATAGAATGGTGTTTTTTATTACACGAGAATCCTCATGGAAGACTTTCATTATATTTCCAAATTCTTTAGATTTTTTAAGAGGAAAATCTGCCATCTTAAATTCTGCGATATTGGATGGGTTTACAAATATGTCTTCGTATAAGTCTATAAAATAAGCCGACACAGCTTCTTGTAAATTTGAACTTTTTTTATGAAGTATCTGATTCGCAAGTTCTAGTTTAATTATTGAATCGGCATCTTGTTGACTGACATTTTGATACAATATTTTATTAATAACTTTCATAGAATTTTGTAATCTGTTTGTAATATCTCCTTGTCTTTTAAGCAAAGAATGGCAATGCTCATGACCAAAAAGTTGTAAAAATAGTGAATAAGAATGAACACCATCGAATTCTTTTGTAATTTCGTCAAGATCGATTAATGGAAAATTAGATTCAACGAAATACTGGGAGTTTTGAAAGTGATTTGATCTACTCAAAGGAAGAAATTCATTTCTTCTTTTCAGTTTTTTTCACCTTCTTTTCTTTTCTTGATTTTTCTTCAAGTTTTTTCTTAATTGCGTCCAAGGATGGAGAATGATAACTTCGTGAACTAGATAATGACTTACTGCTTGTGGGTGGCTTTATGCTAACAACCGCACTCGTTCCTGTAAATGCGATTGTTGTTGATTTTATTTTTTGTAATTCTTCTTCAAGTCGCCGAAGTCTTCCCAGAAGCTCGGCGGTCCTCTTGGTGAGGTACTCCTTTCTTTCCGACTCTGGGAGGTAGTTAGAAAGTTCCTTTACATCTTCAATGTATTTTTGCAAAACTTTGTCTATTTTCTGATCGTTATGTTTTATTGCTTGTCTTACTATCTCAATTTTGCCTTTATCATATTCCCCTTTTGGCCCGATATACAGCTGTTCCTTTTCCAAAAGGTAAACAAGAAAATCCTTACCATGTATGTTTCTTATTATTAATCCCATTTTAACACCTAATCCATTTCTTCATGTTTACATCTAGGTTGAAAAGCTTAAATTTGAGTATTGTTTACATCTAGATGTAAACAAATGATTCACCCGCCGAAACAAAAAACTCAATCAGACAAGAAAACTGGAGGCACTCTCTTTCTTTGCTTCTGGGATCAGTTCGCGGAGGTAACTGACCATTGACAAAGAACGTGCTCACAAGCTCTGGAAAACTGATTGACCTCGATTCTGACAACGAAGTGCAGAACTTGCCTCCAGAAAGCCTAGTCATGGACAAAAGGACCTACGGGTCCTACCCGCCCTCTTTTTACGCCCCATTCAAGGGCAAATACTGTACAATCTATTCCGAATACACGCAGTGGTTTTCTTCAGATTCTGGAAGGACATTGTTGGCCAAAGAGCTTGCCGAGATGGGAAGATTTCCATTTGAAACAAGTCTAAAGCAGGATCGTTATGCCCACGATTTGTCTTATCTTACAATCATCAAAGTGAATGGCGTTGCTCATGAGGTCTTGATGACTTATGATCGAGACCATCCTGATTTTGAGATGCAAGTCACAATCCTCAGTCCGACCCTCAACATGGGCAGGATGCCAGGACATGCTTACGGTCAGAACAAGCCATGTTACATCGATAACTGGTCTAGGAAATTCAGGGCGATCCATGTCGCGATGCAGGTCACTTCTTGGTTGGATGATTACTACAAGGGAACCTATTTCTCTGGTTATGGAAGCTCAAACGTTTTGCATGGCTCAAACAATTTTCTGGAAAGATTGCAGCGAGATCTAGACTTCTATAGGCGATACTGAATTGAATCCGATAAAAGTTGTAATGACAGAGGGAGTTTACAACGAAGGATTCAGCTGCATTGACTATTGCGCAAAACAGGGAATAGAAGACGGTTATACTTTACTCGGACTGATCCATCCGAACAAGGTTTACGAGATCACAAAAATAATTCCCGCTGGACCGAAAAGCGAAAGAAGCGAGGTTAGTTTTTCACCTGACAGTGAAACGATAAAAAACCAACTTCACGCTGAGATTGAGATCAATCCGAACATACGTTGGATAAGTGATAACCATCTACATCCTTGGAATGAAGAGCCAACCCCAAGCTCCATTGACATCAACCAGCTGAGAGAGGCCAGAAAGACACGACCTTGGACCATAATTGGACTGCACTCTCTTACAAAACTGAAGTTCTTTGGTTTAGATGATGAGAATCTAATTGAGATACCGTTTCAAATAATTCCGGATGGATTTGACGAAAAGAATCTTCTTTCGAGGATCAATGAGATTACTGACAGCGAGGTTCTGAGGAAAAAGAAGGTCGCGATTCTGGGATGTGGGTCGCTCTCGATAGGCGTCATCCAATCTCTTGCAGGCACTGGCGTGCGCAATTTCCTTCTTGGAGACATGGATTCTTTTTCTGACGTGAATATTGTGCGCCATTTGGGTGGAATCTACGACCTTGGTAGTGAGAAGACGGAGATACTGAAGGAATACATTGAATCACACAATCCGCTTGCAGCAATCCAGACTGTCGACGACGACCTTCTAAAAAATAGGAATTTACTTCAAGCAATAATCGAATGGGCCGACCTGATAATTGCGTCAAGCGGAAACCCGGCACTGAACTACCAGATTAACATACAATGCGTAAAGAAGAAAAAGCAAGTTATTTTCGGTGGGATTTATGACAAGGCAGAGAGCGCTTACGTCTTTTACTATGATCCTGCCGAAGGCGGAGCTTGTTTTGATTGCATTTTCGGATTGACAAGTGCTGCAATTGACAACAGCACAATCAAAAGAAAATACGGACTCAAAGACGGAGAAATAAAAGAAGCTCAGGGTTTGTTCTCAAATATTTTGATCCCAAGTGCAATAATGGGCAACATCGCAATCAAGATTCTGACAGGGGAGAAACCAGAGTGCAACTTAGTTAGATACTACAGCAATCTGAAAGTGGAAAGAAAAATCGTTTCGCAAAGAAAACTCTGTGCAACCTGCGATTATCAAAACTGGCTCGCAGAAGAAGAAAAGAAAATGAAAGAGGATACTGACGAATCAAAGACAAAAAGAATCGTGAAAAAATTCAAAAACAGATTTAGGAGAATTCAAAAACTCGTCTGATGCTGTTCTAAGAAAATTGGAAGACATTGAACACCGACTTGCACAAATTGAAAACAAGCGCCATGTGATAGAGGAAGAGCGTATAGAAGTTGCATCACCAGGTGATCTGGAAAGTGAAGAGATAACCGAAGTCGACGATGCCACAATAACTACAAAAAAAATCCCCTTCTGTGAATGTGGAGAAAAACTAGAAGGATTCTTACTATGTCACATATGCAAGAAAAAAATCTGTAATGGGTGTGCAGTAAAATTCAGGAATAGACAGTACTGCTCTAGTGATCTGTTAAAGCGGCTTCCAATTACAACACAAGGATTCAAAGTTCTATTGCTTATTGCCAATAAAATCTTCAGTGAAAATCAAATACACGAACTGACGGGAATTCCAAAGAACCAAGTAAAAGAAGCAGTGGGATTTCTCAAAAATTATGCCTACATTGAGACCTCAATGTTCAACAAGAAGGCTGTCACTGATTTTGGCCTTGAGTGTCTTACTGCATGGGGTCAAATGTTTGGTGGGTCAGACGAGATGGAACAGTTAGACAGGGGAATCAGGAGGTATCTTCTTGGGCATTAGTCCATACAATTCATTTCCGATATTTTCAATAATGAAAATTCTTGTTGGAGTTGGCATCGCAGTGGTAACTTTGGGATTTGTGTTCTTTGTAAATGAAGAAATCTCGGCGTATTATGTTTCAGGATACTTGCTTATGATTGCTGATGGTGTCATTATAATTTGCATGTCTGTATTGACCGTCTTCATATTCAGAGGTTTGGAAAATGTCTGAAAATGAATTCATTGATGATATCAACAACAAGATCAAGAAGATTCCAAATTTTCCAAGCGATACAATAAAAAAACTTTTGAAAGTTTTCATAATAACCAGAAACGAAAGACGCAAACAAAAACTAAAAGAAAAAATTGAGAGACGTGTCAACACTGCATTTGAAAAATTCAAGCTTGGTAGCAAAAATCCAATCTTGTCATTTCCTGACAGGAAAGATTCTTCTGAAAACGGATTTGTAAGGATTGGAACCGTGATGGCGGGCGATGTCGAATTACATACTTTCTTTCTTACAAAACCAAATCTTACAGAAAACATAGAGGTTGTCGGTCGCGCAGGTCAAGGTAAGACCACTTTTGTTTATTATTTTGTTAGTCAATTAATCCAGAACAATATTTCGTTTTTGTTCTTCGATGTTAAAGACGACTACATTGGATTGTCATCAATGTATGATGACGTACTTGTAATTGATTGGAAAGATATTCGTTTCAACTTTTGGACAAATGTTCCACCTGGCATGGACAGAGAGGCTTGGTATTTTGTTTGTCTTGATGCATTAGCGCACAGTCAGAAATTACTAAATGCGACTCCCAATTACATCGTCGAGTTGGTTTCAGATTTATACGAGGAGAAGAAGGGGCAGTTTACAACGCAAGACATCGTTGATGTTTTAAAATCAAGTTTTGAGAATTCTACAAAGCGAGACGAGTACGCATCCATTGCACACAATCGCTTGTTTGTAGTTTCCAAGGTTCTTGGCTCTGTTGTAAATGTAAAGTGGGGGTGGCCGATAGATGAACTGTTTCATGGACGAGTGGTCATCAGGATGTTCGGTCTTGATCACTTGCTTGCAAGTTTTTTGATTCAGATTGTTTTACTCTGGGAGTTCCATCGCAGATTGTATGCAGGCGAACGATTGGACAGGAAGTTTACCTACCAAAAGGACTTCACTAAATACTTCACAATGATCTGTATGGACGAGGCTCATCACATCCTATGGGGAGGGCAGCAAAACAGTCTAGTCGCTGTTGAGAAGAGTCCGCCTCCAATGACAAATCTAGTCAGTATGGGCCGCGAATTTGGAATGTCAATTCTTGCATCCACGCAGATGTCGCATCTGTTACTTCGTGCATTCAAAGACAATTCCGGCACAAAGATAATTGGAAATATTCCGGATTCAAAACAGAGAAACGAAATCGCATCATCTCTTGGAATGGATTTTGATGACGAGAAGATTCTTGGGAAATTGCAAAAAGGAACTTGGGCTTGCAGAGTGTTGGGGAGAACTGACACGTTTCTATTGAAGACTCCTTTTGTCAACAAAGGAAACATGATTGCAGAGAAGGAGATGCTTGCAAGATCAAAGCCAATCATCGATAAACTTGAGATGAAGCGTCAGGAAACTGAGAGCAGACTCTTTCTTGTCCATCTGGAAAAAAACCAAGAGAGAAAGAACTTGCCTGAAATTAAGAATGAGGCTTGGCAGGTTCTCAATCATCTTCTGGAACATCCGTGGAAGTTCCAGAATTCTATTGCAAAGAGTCTTGATCTGTCATCTGACACAATGCAGGAAGCCAAGAGAGAACTACTTGCAAGGGGTTATGTCAAAGTTGTAAAATTCACAGTTGAAAGACCCGAGGTTCATTTCATTTTAACAAATCATGCTCTGCTCATGTTAAGAAACTTGGGAAGGGATCCGAAGAACATTGGATTTTGGCAGTGTATAAATTCGATGCCCTCATATGAACATCGATACTTTCAATTTCTTGTTTATGTAGGATTGAAAGATTTAGGTTACAATGCTAAAAGTGAGTTTAAACTAGGAGATAGAAGAGTTGACGTTTATGCAGAAGGCCAGAAACGTATCGCTTGTGAGATAGAGAAGTCGACTAACGACATTGAAAACAAGGTTTCAGTTCTCGTAGATGGATTGGTAGATGAACTTGTATTGTTGTATACAGATGAGATTCATCTTAGAAAGGCTCAGGAAAAACTAGAGTCGATGAAAGAAATTATGCAAGATAAGGTGTGGATTGGGCTAGCTAGAGATTATATAAAAATTCTAAGGGAGATGAGAAGAAGAGTTACAGTAAATGACTCCGAAACGTACAGAAACGAGGAAAAACCAAACGGCTCCACGTCTGACGGTGGTCAAAATAAGAAACGAGAAAGAAACGAGGACAAGTAAAGTTGGCCTATGGAAAAAAGAAATCTTTTGGTGGCATAGGTAGAATCTCTAAAGGCCCACATTATTCTCCAGGAAAAAACCCAATGGATGCATACAGACAACCATCACACGGTGAAGACGAATACCATCGAAAACTCAAAAATGCAATTGAAAAAAGCGAACTCAGGGGACCGGAGCATTTCTTTTCAAAAGAGCCTCATTACAAAACTAATTTTCCTACCGAAGTATCGAATTCTAGATTTTCTGAACCCAATATGAAAGAGTTTGCAGATTCCGTTCTAAAACAGGTATTGGAGGAAATTAATCAAGAGAAAACCGAAATAACGCCAGAGCTATACAACGAGGTTAAAGAAAATACAATAGATGTGACGGGAGCATTTGAAAAAATTCTTAACGACACTGGTGATGAAACTACCGTTCAGGATTTTACTAAAGAGATGCTCAATCCAGATTCAGAATTTGATAATAAATTAAATGAATTAAATTCCAAACTAGATGATGCAGATCATAGAGTGGACTCATACATTGCAGATGGATCTCTAAATCAAGACATTAAAGAAATACCTGACGAGTTCACTAGACGAAAAAATCCTTATGATTCGGAGATGTAGTATTGATCAAAGATCAAATAGGAGTTCAACATACAGATACCAAAGATGAAGTCGCCGAAAGGTTGACCGATATGGGAAACAAAAAACTGCTAACAACGAACTACACTGCCAAACAAAAACAATCAAGAAAAGAAAGGATGTTGAACAATTCTGATGTCAAGAGATGGTTTGACAATCTCTCCAGAGGGAGTCCAATTACTGCCGAAGTCAGGTTGAGACGGTTAGACAAATTCTGCGAGTTGCATGATATGACGCCAATTCAATTGTCAGAACTCGGAATGAAAGACCTGCGAACCGTAACTGATTTAATCGCAGATCACATTTCATGGATGGAAGAAAAAAAATATTCTCCAGGATATGTGGAAGATGTTGTGAAAGCCGTAAAGTCGTGGCTCAGACATTTTGATGTCGAAATAAAACGAAAACTGAAAGTGGCTAACCCCGACTACACACCTACATTACAAAATGAGCGAGTTCCAAATGCCGAAGAAATGTCTGAAATATTCAGCCGTGCAACATTGAGAGCATCTGTCACAATCTCCTTGATAGCAAAATCTGGACTTAGACCAGAGGTAATTGGAAATCATGATGGAACAGATGGACTTCGAATGAAAGATTTACCAGACATCGTGATTCATCAAGGAACTGTAAAATGCATCAGCACACCCAACAAAATAATTGTCAGACGAGAACTGTCAAAGGCAAGACATCAATACTTTACGTTCTTGACATCATCTGCAACAAAAAAGTTGGTTGCATATCTAAATGACAGACTTGCATCTGGTGAACCGTTACATGGTGACTCGCCAGTTATTGCACCTGACTACAAGTACAAGACAAACAGAGGCAAAAACAAGAACAAACCGTTCTTGCCAACACGACAAATCTGCAAGGAAATCAGAGAGACATTCCGCCCTAGATTTCAATGGAGGCCATATGTGCTACGTGCATATTATCGGACACAACTAATCATCGCAGAAGCACAAGGAAAGACGAGTCACTCGTTTGCCTGCTTTTGGTTCGGACATAAGGGTGACATGTCAGCTCGATATTCTACCAACAAAGGAATACTTCCAGAGATTTTGGTAAAAGAAATGCGCGAGTCATTCAAGCGTTCTGAAGAACTTCTTGATCTAGAACTGACAAAAGAAGATCCAATACTGAAACAAAAAGAAGAGATGCGCGATACAATCCAAAAAGCAACTCCTGAAGAACTTGGTAAAATGCTAGAGATGTTTCATACTTTGAACATCGGCAAGATAAACCAAGTCAAAGAGTAGCGACAAGTGAAGAAGTCGAGCAATTCATTCTGCAAGGATGGAGATTTGTCGGAGTATTGCCAAACGGAAAAGTTGTTTTGGAGAATTAGGGATTTGAATCCAGAGTGGAAGTGGACCGGATGGGATTTGAACCCACGACCTTTGCGGGAATATTTCCTTACGCAGTGTGAGTGCGTCATCCTAACCACTAGACAACCGGTCCAACAAAGTTACAAAACAAGCATCTTTTTTGTCTTTAGGTTTTGGTTCT
>ORMF012176784.1_pt1 | contig 32236 bp, 32 predicted proteins | sample 1779871 | NCBI WGS metagenome assembly ORMF01 (sample SAMEA104232316, study PRJEB22302) | groundwater metagenome | biome: forest; feature: aquifer; material: groundwater | place: USA | collected 2011-08-07 | depth 5.4 m | reverse complement strand
TCTGGGGAACCGGCTGGTTCCAGGCCTTGGCGGCCTGGTCGGCGGTCAGGACCTTGCGGTCGCCTAAGATGTTGAGAACGAGAGCGATGTTGGGGCCATCGGAAGCGCTCATTGCCGGCACCACCACCCCCGAAGCCCTCCGGAACTTCTTACCATCCTTGATCGCCTGCAAGATGTCGGCCACCTCCTCGCCATTTCGATTCCCTTCGCGCACTCCCTCCATGACCTCGGCAAAAAGGTCAAAGAGTCGCGCCTTCAGGTCGGTACTTGCGACCATACACACCTCCATTATTTCTACCCGGTTCTAGCGGGAAACTCCCGCTTCAAAACCACAATGGCTTTGAACGCAGCAGGGGCTTTTCTATTCAAAGAACACCTCAATTATAGCAAATACCAAGCAAAAAGTCAAATAGTTGACTTTTAAGCATAAGTATGCTACAATTGCCGTGTGTCGTGTACTTCGAAAACTTTAAAAAAGTGGCGGAAAAAAACATCTTTTTAGGAGATGATGAATGCGTATTCCATGTCTCACTCTGGCGCTCGCGGCTCTGGCGCTCCTGTCCGTTTCTGGCTGCACATTGCAGCTCAAAGGCTACTCCGGCGACTGCACCGTCATCACGGTCATCAACAACACCAGCGACGTGGACCTCGAAATCCTGGCGGAAAACCGGGTGATCTGCGAAAAGCTCGAACCCGGCAAGCACTATGGAGTGCCGATCAGGTTCAACCGGTATACCAACATCTCGGTAATCGGACGAGATTCGTACGGCGGGATGGTCGGGGCAACTGCCGAACAGTTCTACGGTGGCGAATATCGGGAGTACAACTACAACTACCCCGGGTACTCCGGCGGCAGTGGCGCCCTTTCGCAATCCTGGATCATAAACACCGAGAATCTGCGACGGCGGGAGTAGCGACCTCTGACGCGTCAGAGGTCTCCGTGGCCGGGTGGCCCCGATGAGAATCGCTTCACGATTCTAACGGGGTAAACTCCACTGGCAGATAACCGCGCGAAAGTGGGCGAGTGGCGAAACTGGTAGACGCTGCGGTCTTAAAAGCCGCTGGATCGTAAGGTCCGTGCGGGTTCGACTCCCGCCTTGCCCACTATCGCGCGGATCCGCAGGGACGTAACTCAATGGTAGAGTGCCGGTCTTTTAAACCGAACGTTGTGGGTTCGAATCCCACCGTCCCTATTCCACAAAAAAAGAAAGGAGAATCGGATAACCGAGCACAACCCGTTCGAGAAAACTTGAGCGGGTTTTTTATTTTGATTGCTTACAAGAATATTAACTGTTATAATCTTCAGCAAATCGAAATACCCGCAAAAATTTTTGGATTATGTTTTACTACACATATGTATTATCAAGTCGATTTGATAAGGGAATCTATATTGGATTTGCCAGCGATTTAAAACAAAGGATCGAGCAACATAACGCTGGTAAAGTTTATTCAACGAAAAACAGACGGCCCCTTGAATTGGTTTATTTCGAAGGACATAAAAGTAAACGATCTGCGATGATGAGAGAAAAATATCTCAAAAGTGGTTGGGGTAGAAATTATTTAAATAAGATTTTGGAAAACCTAAAAATTTAGGCGGGTTTTTTATGGGTTTCCGCCTAAATTTGCTTTGCAAATTTTTGCGGATGCTCATAATTCTAGATAAATTTATTGCGCTTTGGCTTATAAATTTATAGAATTATGGCATGTCCGGTCACAACAAATGGAGTCAGATAAAAGGCAAGAAGGGGGTTACCGATCAAAAACGAGGCGTCTTATTTTCCAAGCTCCTACGGGCGATTTCCGTTGCCGCGAAACAAAATCCTAAACCGGATGCCAATCCGCGGCTTCGTTCCGCTATTGAGAAAGCGAAGGAAAACAAAGTTCCTCTGGAAAATATTGAACGAGCCATCAGTAAAGCTTCGGAAGAAAAAGACCTTGAAGAACTTTTGATCGAGGCCTACGGCCCGGAAAAAGTAGGAATTTTGATTGAAGCGATTACCGACAACAGCAACAGGACTATTTCAGAAATCCGGCATCTTTTGGATGAAAACGGCGCCAAAATGGCAACGCAAGGAAGCGTCCTTTGGTCCTTTGAAAAAACGGGCATGGAATGGAAAGCAAAGTTTCAACAGCCGATCTCTGATGCCGGGAAACAAAAACTGCAGGAGCTCGTTAGTAAGTTAGAAGAGCGCGAGGATGTGCAACGAGTTATAACGAACACAGGATAATTATGAAAATCTTAGGCATTGATCCTGGCACTTCAAGAGTCGGTTATGGGCTCATCGAATCCGGCGGTTCTCTAAAATTCCTGCGCCATGGAGTGATTGAAGCAAAAGAAAAAACGCTCACTGAAAAAATCTCTAATCTAATTCTGCAAATGCGCCGATTGCTTGATGAGACAAAACCAGATCTAGCGGCTATTGAAAAAATTTATTTCGCCAGAAATCAGAAAACCGCCATTGACGTTGCCCAGGCGAGAGGCGCCCTGCTCTCACTTTTTTTAGAAAATAAAATCCCAATCGTGGAATACTCGCCGAACGAAGTTAAAAGCCAAGTTGCCGGTTACGGACTTGCGGACAAAAAGGGAGTTGCTAAAATGGTAAAAGCGATACTTAGAATCAGCGACTTGCCGGGTTATGATGACGCCAGCGACGCTTTGGCTATAGCAATCACAGCAGCTAACTACCGGAGGATTGGGGGTTGACACAAATATAAACCAGGCTATAATCACTTTTAATAATTTTTAAATTAACGAAAGGTCGCGAATCCTAGAAATTTAATCATGTTAGAACTCAAAAAAGTAAAAAAGGTGAGTGACGATAGCGACGAGGGATTGGACGGTGGCGAGAAAGAGGAAAGCGCGGAAGAATTAGCGGAAGAGGAGGGAGAGGAAGAAGAAACGGAAGAGGACGGAGGCAATTATTAAACAACGGCGTGCAAAAAATCTCCGGTTGATTCCGGGGATTTTTTGTTTTATACTATGGTAGTGAAATCCCATTGATGGAAAAAATTTACTATATCGGCGCGGTAATACTGGGCGTACTAACTGCCGGAGCAGTTTCTTTTTTTATTATCGTTAAAGATCTGCCCAGCGCTGATCTTTTAACCAGCCGGCAGATTTTGGAATCCACTAAAATTTACGACCGGACCGGAGAAACGCTTCTTTATGAAATCCACGGAGAAGAAAAAAGAACCGTTATTCCCTTTGAAGAAATTCCCGATCGGGTTAAACAAGCGACCATTGCCATAGAGGATGAAAATTTCTACATCCATCCGGCCTTTGATTGGAAATCCGTCGTCCGCGCGTTTTTAGTGAATGTTTCCCGCGGCCGGATCACCCAAGGCGGCTCTACTATTACCCAACAATTGGCAAAAAAAGCCTACTTAACCGATGCCCGGGTTTGGACCAGAAAAATTAAAGAATTGGTGCTGGCGATAAGACTGGAGAAACGATTCACGAAAGATGAGATCCTGGCTTTATATCTTAATCAAATTCCATATGGTTCAAACGCTTATGGCATAGAGGCCGCCAGCCAGACTTTTTTTGCCAAAAAAGCCAAAGATCTTAATTTGGCGGAAGCTGCGTTGTTGGTCAGCTTGCCTAAAGCCCCCAGTTATTACTCGCCGTGGGGAAACCACCAGAAAGAGCTGATGGCCCGGAAAGATTTCCTGATTGAAAAGATGAACAAACTGGGCTTGATAGACGAAAAACAAAAAAAAGAAGCTCAAAAATACGATCTGAAATTCGCGCCCAATTACACCGGCATCAAAGCGCCGCACTTTGTAATTATGGTCCAGGAATATCTCAACAGTAAATACGGCGAGGATTTTGTCCGCACCGCCGGTTTGAAGGTAATTACGACTTTGGATTGGAAAATGCAAGAACTCGCGGAAAAAACGGTGGCTGAAGGCGCCGAAAGAAATAAAGAACTGTATCAAGGCCATAATGCCGCTTTGGTTGCCCAGGACGCGAATACCGGACAAATCCTGGCTTTAGTGGGATCAAAAGATTATTTCGCGAAATCAGAGCCGGAAAATTGCCAACCGGGCGTTGATTGCCGCTTTGAAGGAAATTTTAATGTCGCTACTCAAGGACTAAGGCAGCCGGGCTCGGCCATGAAGCCGTTTGCTTATGTTGCCGCTTTTAAAAAAGGTTTCACGCCGGAAACCATAGTTTTTGACGTGCCGACCGAATTCGCCGCCGATAATCCGGATTGTCCACTAATAATTGATCTCACTAAACAAGAAAAAGAAGAGAAAAATGACGAATGTTTCCATCCACGCAACTTTGATGAAAAATTCCGAGGCCCGGTAACGCTGAAGCAGGCCCTTAGCCAATCCATCAACATTCCGGCCGCCAAAGTTTTATATCTTGCCGGCATGGACAACGTTCTCAAACTTGTTCAGCAATTCGGAATTAACACCCTAACGGAAAGAAGCCGCTACGGACTTTCTCTGGTTTTGGGCGGCGGAGAAATAAAACTGGCGGAATTGGTAAACGGCTATTCGGTTTTCGCCCAAGAAGGCGTGAAACATAATCAGTCGTTCATATTAAAAATTACCGGCGGCCAAAATAAAACTTTGGAAGAATATTCTGACGAACCAGCCACTGTTATTGAACCGCAATACGCGAGATTAATTAACGATATTTTATCAGACCCGGAAAATCGGGCGCCGCTTTTTCAAAATAGTTTATATTTGACGGTTTTCCCGGATCAAGAGGTGGCTCTAAAAACCGGAACCACCAATGATTATAGGGACGCTTGGGCGATCGGTTATAATCGTTCGCTGGTAGTGGGCGTCTGGGCCGGCAATAACGATAATTCCTCCATGCAAAAAAGAGGCACCAGTATTTTGGCCTCTGTTCCTATCTGGAGCGCTTTTATGAGAGAGGCTCTAAAAGGAAGGCCTACGGAAACTTTCACCCGCCCGGAGCCGATTTTCACCGACAAGCCGATGCTCAAAGGGGAGTATCTGGTGAATTATTGGGCTGGAAACGAAAAATATCCTCAAGTGCATGATTTGCTCTTTTATGTTAATAAAAACGACCCGCAAGGTCTGCCACCGGCCAATCCGGAAAACGATTCCCAATTTAATAACTGGGAGGAGCCGGCGATTGCTTGGGCGAAAGCTAATATTTATAACTTTGATCAGGAATATAATAAACCGATTTCATCCGATGCTCGTCTGAAAACCGACGATTCTCAACTAAGCATCAATTTAATTTCTCCGAACACCGGCAGTTTCATTCAAAATCCGATGATTTTGGTTGCCGATCTCAAATCTGCCGTAAATATAAAAAAGTTGGAGGTTTATTTCAATAACGCTTTGATTGATTTTATGTCTAATCTGGGAACAAGCTATTCTTATAAAAAAAATCTCCAGTTGAGTTCTACTTATCCTCAAAATGCTTTAAAAATAATCGTCATTGACGACTCGAATAATAAAGCCGAAAAGGAAATTATTCTATACAAATAAACTAGCTTCTAGCTATTAGAATCTAGCTTCTAGGTTCTAAACCGTCTTTATCGGCATCAAAATATAAAAATAAGAAGTATCTTCGGGTGATTTTAAAACTGAAGGCTTGTTGTTGTCATTTACTCCGAACATCAGATTTTCCTGGTCCACCACCTTCAAACCGTCCAGAAAATAATGCCAATTGAAGGCAATTTCCGGAAATCCTTCCCCTTTCAACTTCACCGGAATCAAGTAATTATTCTCTCCTAAATACTGATTGGCGGAATAAACTTCCAGTATTTTTTTACTTTCGTTTATTTTAAATTTGACGTCGTTGGTGCGGCCAGAAAAATTACTGGCAAGCTTAATGGCGTTCATTAATTGATCTTTATTGATGATTATTTCGTTATCTATCGCTTTGGGAATAATTTGCTCATAATCCGGGTATTCACCGTCAATCAAGCGGGAAATCAGCTCTAATTCGTCATTTTTGAAAAGTATTTGATTTGAATCAATAAAAATTTTAATCGGTTGGTTTTCCGGGAATATTTTTACCACCTCGCTGATAGTTTTAAGCGGAATGATTATCTTAAAACCTTGCTTAAAATTGGCTTTGAATTGGTTGTTATTTAAAGTCTTCTGGGCAAGCCGAAAAGCGTCGGTAGCGACAAATTTCAGCATAGTCATTTGAAAGTCCAACAAAACTCCGCTTATCTCCGGCCTAATTTCCGATATTTGAGCGGCGCTTAAAACTTTATGAATAGAGTCTTTAAAAACTGACGCTTCCAGCTCAATAAAATTTTCTTCATTTTCAACTTTCGGGATAATAGGAAATTCTTCGTGATTTACTCCCTGGATTTTGGCGCTGTAATTGTCAGTTTTAAAAACCAGGTTGTTTTTATCAGTTTCAATGGCAATCCGTTCGTTGTCGCTGTTATTCACTAAACTGTAAAAAGTGCTGAAAGGAACGGTTATTCCGCCTTCTTCAATTATTTTCCCGGAAGTCATTTTAGTTATTCCCAAGTCCAGGTTGGTGGCGGCGATTTTTATTTTGTTGTTGTAAGTTTTTAACAAAACATTTTTTAAAATCGGGAGATTGTTATTCTCCGATATCGCTTTCTCCACCGCCGCCAGACTTTCTTTGAGGTTACTTTTAAGTATTATTATTTTCATTTCAGTTGTCCCTAACGGGGTTCATAACTTATTATAGTAATTATATTAGTAGTAGTTACTAGTGGGTGTGGATATGTGGATAACCTCCGAAACTCTAGATTCTAGCTATTAGATTCTAGATTCTCGTTTTGTATAACCTGTTAGCTTTTTGTTAACTTTTCCTTAATCATCATTATCTTGTGGTTTAAACCCTGATTTTTATTCACTTCTTGTGAAATCTTTTCAAAGGCATAAATGGCAGTTGTATGGTCTCTCTTCCCCAACTTTTCCCCAATATAAGGAAACGAAAGATCGAGCACGTCACGGAGAAGGTACATCGCGATTTGTCTTGGTTCCACTATTTCCTTCCGGCGGCCTCGGCCAATCATTTCGGTGGGTGAAATTTCAAAAAATTCCGCCACCACTTTAATTACATGGGCCGGATTGATGTTTTGCCGAACCGGCTCTTGAATATTTTCATTAATTATCTGTTCAGCAATTTTAAGACTGACATCCTGGTTTTTTGTTTGTTGATGGAAAATAATCTTATTCAACATACCCTCCAGCTCCCGAAGATTCTTCCGGACCTTATTGGCGATTAAATCAACGATTTCCGGAGACAAATTACTTCCTTTTTCTTGAAGCTTAGATCTTAAAACCGCTACCCTCATTTCATAGTCGGGTTGCCCTATATCGCAGATCATGCCGGCCTGTAATCGGGATCGCAACCGATCTTCAAGGGTTGGAATAAATTGCGGCGAACGGTCGGAAGAAATAATGATTTGCTTGTTTTCTTGGTACAAAGCGTTGAAGGTATGGAAAAACTCTTCTTCGGTTCTGGTTTTACCGCCGATGAACTGAATGTCGTCAATAATTAAAACATCGACGAACCGATATTTTTCTTTCACCGTTTCCATTCTTTTATTGCGCATTCCCCAGATGACTTCGTTGGTAAATTTTTCCGAGGGGACATATCTAACCTTCACTTTATTTTGATAAAGCGTTTTGATTTCGTTACCGATTCCCTGAATGAGATGCGTTTTACCGACACCCACGCCTCCGTAAAAAAGAAGCGGATTATATTTACTTCCTAATTCTTTCACAATGGCTTGCGCGGCTGCGTAGGCCATTTCATTGGATGAACCCAAAACAAAAGAACTAAGATTGTAACGGGGATTAAGATTAGTTTCCGGATCAACTTTCAGCTCCGAAAACGCCAATTGGTTAATCGCGATCTCTCTCCGGGATCGCGAGTCGTTGAGCTTGGGAGTAATATCGGGGTTGTTGTGAACCATAAACTCCACTTTCTTGGTTGTTTCGTCTAAATTCCGGAGCGCCCCTAAAATTATTTTAGAGTATTTGCTTTCCGCCCATTCCTTGGCGAAGTTATTGGGAAATCCCACTAGCGCCGCGCCGTCTTTTTTATCCAGAAGTTGGCTGTTTCTAAACCAGGTCATAAAGTTAGGCCTTGAAACTTGCAACTCTATATCACCTAACGCTCTTTCCCAAAATTCTTTTAATTCCATCTTTTTATTTTAAACTATTTTTCTCTCTGTCAAAAGAAAATTTATAACAACATGTTAATTATATGTGGATAAGTTTGTTAATACAAACTTATTTTAAAAATCCGATCAATAAACTTATTCATCCTGCCCTCTAAGCAGTAGACAAAATACAGAAAATGGTTTAACTTATAAAAGTTATCAAAGTCGTATAATCTAATCATTAAGCATAGAGAGCGGGGTGCGCAATTTTATAATTGCCCGCGTCGTTCACAAATAAAATCGGCATGTCCCAGACTTATCAGCCAAAAAAGCGGAAAAGAGCTCGTACCCACGGATTTTTAAAGCGGAGTCGGACTCATGGAGGCCGGAGGGTGCTTAAGGCAAGGCGGAGGAAAGGCCGCCACCAGCTTACGGTTTAAGACGAGAATCTAGAATCTAGAAACTAGAATCTAGAAACTAGAAACTAGAATCTAGAATCTAGAATCTAGAAACTAGTTACTAGCTTCTAAATTATGCTTTCCAAAAAACTCCGGCTTCCCATTCAGTTATTTATCGCTAAAAAGGGCAAGCTAGTAAAGACCCCGTATTTTTTGCTAAGGATATTTGTTCCAGAAACTGAATTTAGCCGTTTCGGGGTAACCGCAAGCATCAAAACCGCCAAAAAAGCGACGGACAGAAACAGATTAAAGCGGTTGGTTTACAATTTTGCTAAAGAGTATTATAAAGAGATACTAGTTGCTGATTATTGGATAACCATTCTTCCGCCAGCCACTAAACTAAAAAAAGAAGATTTTAAAAACGAACTAAAAAAACTTCTAGATTCTATACTCTAGCTTCTAGATTCTGATCACATGGGTAATTTTTTTAACACAATTTTATATCAGCCGCTTTTTAACGCTCTGGTCTTTCTATATAATACTGTCGCTTTTCAGGACTTAGGCATCGCGATCGTTTTGCTCACCGTAGTTGTTCGTTTTATTCTCTACCCGCTTTTCTATCACAGCTTTAAGAATCAGACCTTAATGCAGAAAATCCAGCCGGAGATACAGAAAATCCAGCACAACCACAAAGGAGATCGGGAAAAACAAGCCCAGGCCATGATGGAACTTTACCGTTATCACAAAGTTAATCCTTTCTCGGGGTTCTTTTTAATTTTAGTTCAGCTACCCATCCTTATTGCTCTTTACCAGTTATTTTTAACGGACTTTTCGGCTGATGCTTTGAAGAATCTTTATAGTTTTATCACAATCCCCATGGAAGTAAACAATTCCTTTCTAGGCTTGATTGATTTGCACGAGCGGAGTATATTGATGGTAGTTTTAGCGGCTGTTTTACAGTATTTTCAGGGGCGCTTAAGCTTACCAAAATCAAAACCGGGAGAAGACAAAAGCCAAGAATCTCCGGCGGCGAAAGTCGGACGAAGCATGGTGTTTATCGGCCCGATTCTAACCGTTGTTATTTTGACCAGTTTGCCGGCGGCGGTAGGACTTTATTGGTTTGTTAGTTCCGCTTTTTCTATCATTCAGCAGATAATCATAAATAAGTCTCTAAAAAAAGAACATGGACCAGGATTCATTCAAAGCGAAAATCAAAAACCTTCTGGAGTTAATGGGCCTAAATGAGCCCGGTGTTGATTTTGATTCCGAAAATCATAAATTAACGGTTTTTGTAAATGAAGGCGAGTGGTTCAAAAAGCACCTCCCTTATTTAGTTTCCGATCTTGAAAGGTTAGCGAACTTATTCGCTAAAAAACATGGCCTGGAAGAAAATGTTTTTGTTGACGTGAATAATTACCGCAAGGAACGGGAAAATTTGATTGTGGAATTGGCGAAAGCCGCCGCTCGTAAAGTTTTGTTGACTAAAGAAGAAGTAAAACTGCCGGCGATGAATGCTTATGAGCGGCGCTTGGTTCACGTGGAGTTATCCACCCGTCCAGACGTGAAAAGCGAAAGCACGGGCGAAGGGCCGGAACGGTACGTGATCATAAAACCGCTGTCTTAAAAAGCAGTTTTATTGTTTGTCCAAAGAATACCCCGACCGTAAGGTCGGGGATGAATTTGGTTACAAACAATAAACCCGCCTAATTTTTCGCAAAGCGAAAATTTTGGCGGGTGAAGCTTCGGATACCCCGGGCGTAAGCCCGGGGAGCTTCATATTTTAGAAAGACAGACTGTAGAGTCCTCGATCGAAACGGTTGATAAACAACAATCTATCACCTTTTATTTCTAAGCGTTCAGCGTCAATATTAACGTCAGCAAGATTACTGTCGAAAATTTTCATCGGCTGGATAGTTGATTTATTCGCGTCAATTAAAGAAAGGGAATAAATGTCGCTAGAAAATTGGACAACCCTTTTAAAATATTCATCCGGAAAGGTAGCAAAAGGCAGATTTATGGTGGCAGTCCGCGACTGTCCGCTTGGCGCGGCGCAATAAATTGTCGTACCGCCGAAGGCGCACTTATTAGGTAGAGTTTTCAGATTGATGCCGGCAAGAATTTGGCCATTGTTGTCGATTAAGCTAAAACCCAAAGCCCATTTGAGGCCGATTTGGCCCTTCGGGTTCCATTGGGTCATCAATCCAGACTCTTCGCTTGCTACCGTTTTTATAACTTTAGTGGTGAGGTTATATGACCAAAGCGAGCTGGCTACTCGCGCGGAGGGTCTTTCTTTAAGATAAATTAAATCCGGCAGAACCCAGTCCAAATCCAGGTCTTTTTGGGCTAAGCGGAGAATTTCTTTAGACTTGCCGTCTGATAGGGTGATTATATTGAGACGGCCGGTCCCGCCATTATCTTTAAAGTAAGCAACACGATTGTCAGATTTCGGATCCCAAGCGGCGGCTGTTGTTCCCGCCGGTAAAGCCCGCCAGGTTTTTTTAGATAGATCATGGATTGCAAAAGTGGGATTTTGAGGGTAACCGAAAGCGACTAAAATCAAAGATCCACTGCCCGATGGCTTGAGGTAACTAAGATTTTCGGAAGCTTTCGCGCCGGTAGCCTGTCCTTCACCGTTAGAAGAAATTTTATAGATCCGCCCTTCTTCGTTTAAATAATAAACTTCTCCCGATATTTTATTAAGCCAGTAATCAAATATTTTTTCCTCGGTAAGTTTAATGAGATTCTCGGTAACCGTAACCTCGTTTTGCGGACTTTCGGTTATGGTTGGCGATTTTTGTTGCAGAACAAAATACAGCGCGATGCCGACTATCCCCAAACCGATAACAGCAACAAGAATAATGATTTTTTTCATAATTTCTATTTTATCTTGGAATATTGCCTTCGCGCGCCCCAGTTCTATCTGCGTAACCCATGCACCCATAGGCGGTTTGGGAGTTTGCCCTAGCGAGGTTTAGCCGTGTTTTCAATCGCTCAACCTCCGCCTGACGAGCTTCAAGTGCTTTATCCCATCTCTGCGCGTCAGTTTCTATCCCGAGATAGACACTTACCGAGTCTGAGATATCAGTCTCTACTGGATTTTCCGCCACAGATGAAAGAAGCTCTAATTCTCGATTTAATTCTTGTTGTATGCTAAGTTCGGATGCCTTAAACCAGCTATACTGAATTTCTCCTACTTTTTGTTGCAGAGCCTTTCGTTCATCTTCCGATAGTCCACCCGCTGCAAGCTTATCAAAAATAGCATTATCGCAAGCCAGCGCGGGACTATCTCTTGTTTCTGCTCGTAAAAGATCTCCCAATTCTTCTTCAAAAAACTTTTTCCTTGCGTCGCTAATTTCTTCGAATGTCCTTCGTTTTTCTTCCAATTTTTTCTGTATGTCCAGGATAGGAACATTATTCGTTGAAGGCGGAGGTTTGACGGATTTAAGCGTTGGCAGTCCAAGTTTAACTAAATTCGGGTTAATCGTAAAAAGAATCAGCACGGCCGCCATAAGGAGCGCGAGGCCATAGACGGCATTGAGAATCCTATCTCTTGCTTCCTGTTGTTTGCTGACATTACCGGCCGACACCGTGTACTCGATGCCGCCGAAAACGATCATTGCGACCGCCAAAAGCGCTCCGATGCCCAAACTGAATTGATAGATTGTTTTTATGTACTGGGCGATCCCAGCCTCACCTCTTGGGATCGTAGCGACGGTTCCTTTATCGGTTGGGATAGGAACATTAAGACAATTAACTTTTTTACAATCGGGTTCTTGAGCAAAAACGGGAGATGCGGTTTTTGCCATGACCATAACTATGACCATGACAAGCATGGCGAAAATAAATGTTTTAAATATTTTTTTTGTCATTGTTACAGTCATGGTTATTGTTTAACAAATCGGATCGATTTTGTCGCGGTTTCAATGGGCTTAAGAAGATTTTGGACCGTTAATTCCAAATTAATTTCTGTTCCGCTTGGCACGCCAGTGGTGTCCAGATTTAAAATATCCGGATTTTCAACTGAACCGCCGGCTTCGTTGCCGTTTGCAGACCAAGTGATTTTCATTTGAGAGAGATTTTGTATATTAAAGAAATAGAGAAGCGCTCTGAAAACATTTGGGCCTCCGCCAATCGCCACTTCAGGCGAAACTACCGGAATTACAATTCTTTTCGTAAGATTTTGTCCTTTATAATCAACCAGAGTTACTTCCACTGCATGATCTCCTCTAAAGCGATCAACGGTAAAAGAAAAATTTTTTAATCCCGATCCGGAAGCCGACAATTTTCTATTAACAAGCCACCTAACTTTGGTCGTGGAAAGATCGGCCAATCGCCCGCCGTCAATTAATTCCAAGGCCACATCAACTTTTGTTCCATCGGTTGGTAAAGTTTTTCCTTGATAATCAGACGGCGCGTAATTGCCGGCTTTCCAAGTGAGCATGAATTCTGGCAATGTTTGGGCATTGCCAGAATTAGAAACTAGAAAATAGAAAATAGAAACTAGAATTAGGAGAGAACTTATTTTTTTGTAGTTTGTTATTTTTTTCATTTTTTAGCTTCTAGCTTCTAGATTCTAATTTTACGCCGCTTCTTGTTTAAACTCGGTTTTTGTCAGGGTTGGTTTTGCCATTGCGGGCTGGGTAGCGGCTGGGGACTGCTGCAGTCCCCCGACTGGGGTTCTGATTCCCGCGCTTTGAGCTGTCGCCCCGCCTCTAGCGGGGGCAACGCCGCCTTTGCCGCGCTTGATTGGCACTTTTGCTGCCGCCTTTTCGGCGGCTTGAGCAATTACTCCTTCCGGATGGCGATCCGCCCAAATCACCATTAAAATTCCCGCTGTTTTTAAAGGCAGGGCGCCTAAGTACGGAATCATTTCTCCCGCAGTGGTAACCAAATCAAGTCCCGCCTTACTTACTCCCTTCATTCTAAAATACAGCTGTGATGTCGCGCCAACGATATCGAGTAAAAAAAGGTCATCTAATCCGAAAAGCAATAAAGCTATACCGGTCGCGTCTATTAAGCCGGCCCCGGAGATTAAAATAAATGCTTCTACGGTTGAAATTTTTGGCTGATTTTCCATATTGTAGATTCTAGATTCTAGCTTCTAAAATTTGTTCCGGTTTCGTGGTTATTACCTGGTCTTCCGGATAAGAAGCGATAACCTGGATGGCCACATGGTTGGGGCCGGCGAAGAACAATCCTTGACCTACCACCGCTTCCAATAATAGTGATTTTTCCGCTTCGGTGAGATTGAATGTTTTGGCCACCGTGTCAATCATAGCCGGCGCCTGTTTTAAAAGAATCTGCAAAGAAGAGTTGGTAATAATCGGCCGGCCGTAAGGAGAATTCAGGAAATCTTCCACGTCTTGGGTAATGGTAGTAATGCCGAGGTAATATTTTCTGGCTCTTTTAACCAAGGCGAAAAGGAAAGAAGCGCCATCCGGATATTTCATCATCCACCATGCCTCATCAATAATCATCACTCGTTTTTTCAATTCGGCGCGAATCAGATTCCAAATGAAGTTCAAAATAATGTACATAGCGATCGGACGGAGTTCGTCTTCCAGGTCGCGGATGGAAAAGACCACAAAACGATTTCGGACGTCAATGTTGGTCGGTTTGTTGGTAAAGCCGGAGTAGCTGCCCTTAGTAAATCGGTATAACCGTTGAGCGAGCTCCCGGCCGCCTTCCATATTTTCCAAGACAGTTTGCAGGTTTTCGAGTAATGGCGCTTGAGCTTTGGAAAAATCTTTTCCGGGAACGATGTCAAAAGCGGCATAAGTTTCGGAGATCGCCTGGTCCAGCAGAGATTCTTCTTCCACGGTCATTTTGCCGAGCATTAATTTTAACAATCCGGTCAAGTTAACCACATGGGATTTCAAAACATCGGCGGGATTTTCTCCGGCCGGCACAACGGGAATATCAAAGGGATTGATATGACTTTCCGAAGCAAGCGAAATCTTGAAATAACTGCCGCCGACAACATTCGCCAACTGCTGGTATTCGTTTTCCGGGTCAATAATCAGAACATCCGTCCCGGTCATCATTAAACGAAGCGCTTCTAATTTAGTGGTGTAGGATTTTCCGGCACCGGATTTGGCGAAGATCACCATATTGCCGTTTTCCAGAGAGAAGCGATCAAAGATGATGAGCGTGTTATTGTGGCGATTAATGCCGTACAAAATTCCTTCATCGGAGGTAAGGTTGGCCGAAACAAACGGGAAAAATGAGGAAAGCGGCCCGGAATTGAGCGGAGAATGAATAAGAAGCTTGTCCGTGCCGACCGGCAAGGTGGAGGTCAGGCCTTCTATTTGCTGGAAGGCGGCGGGTTTGGCGTAGATCAGCCGGCTTTCCAAGAGCGAGTTGATTTGCCCTTCCAGCTTATTCAGGTTTTCTATCGAGTCGGCATAGATGGTCAGATAAACTCCGATGTTAAACAAATGCTCCTGGCCTTGCTGGAGGGAGTCGCGCAAATTTTCAATATCCTGAAAAGCGGTTTCCAACATCGGATTCCGAACTTTACCTTTTTCCTCCTCCTCCATTATTTCCGCTTGAATTTGAGCGGCTTTTTTCCGGAGATTTTTGAGCGCGAGCGCGGTATCCACCGGATGGACAAAGATGGAAATGTCCAGGAGATCGGGCAAGTTAATAATTGGAGAGAACCAGCCGGTCGCGAGATAACGAGGGTAAGTGAAGATAAACAAAGATTTTAAATATTTATTTCCGAGCTTAATAAAATTGGAATTCATTTCCATAGCGGACGGCGCGATGACATCGGTAACATTGCGGCCGCGGAAACCTTGCTTGGCTATTTCCAACTCCTTTTTCTCCATCGCTTCGGGATTATAGAGATTGTAGAAGAGTTCAATAATCGTTTCGTCGTCAAGAAGCGCCGCTTGGAGGCCAATCGCGTTAAGGCCGCCCACCACTCGGTCTACCCGTTGGTTTAACTGTGATACATTTTGCTGAAAACTTCTGTCTTTTTCCTGATCGGCGATTTGCGGCGGCTGTTTTTTCTGGAAAATACCGAGGATATTGCTTAGCGGACCCCCGCTTTTTGTTCCGGCGCCGGGGATTTGAATCGGGTCAAACGGCACCACCACAAAGAAAGTTTTATTCATAATCGGGTTTTGGCCGACAAAAGATTTCACAAAGTCACGGTAGCCGGCGATTTGGATTTTCAATAGCTCATTGGCCTCTTGCGCTTCCCTTTCCTCCATCCGCTTCAAATAGTCTTCAATATTGAGACGGCGGGAGTGAATGAACATCTGAACGGAAAAATCCAAACTGTTGAGGAAGTTTTGGTAAGTAAAAGTGATAAGACCCTGCTCCTCTTCGGATTTGAGGTCAAAATTTATTCCGGAAACCATCAAAATTTTGCGTAATGAGCCGTTTTTAAGAATCACCGTGCCTTCACGGATAGATTCTATATCAATAAATTTTTGAGTTGTCTGCGCTTCTTTTTGAGCCATCTTAAATAATTATAACAATATTATTCATTTGTTTTTTCCTTCGTTGCTTTTCTGCAGGGCGTGATACCCCGTTTTCCCCTCGCTTTCTTTGTGAAAGCCATGGATGATCGGAGTTTTTTGTTCCGGCCTTGGTGACATAGCAGTGTGTATTTTCAGCCAGACATCTTTTATTTTTGAGCCGGGCGTTATTGGTTGTTTCCTCGTCATCACAGTGGGGGTTTGTTGAAGAGCGGTCTCCCCTTGTTTCCAGAGATATAATTTTGGGTTCCAGGCGTAGATAAAAACGCTTTTCAAAAGCACCGTTAGCGGCCGGCCGTTGTATTTTATAAATGCTAAAGCGACGGCGATAGTTCCTACAATCGCGGTAATTACGATCCAGGCGAAAGTTTGAAACAGAAAGAAAGTGAAAAAACTGATTAAGGCGGCAACGGCAACGTAAAGGAATTGCTTCAACGTTAATGGGCCGACGATTTTTGCTTCTGTCTCTATAAATTGTGGGACTTGGTATTGTGCCATGTTTGTCTAAATTTTCGAGCTCATGCGTAGCGAAGAAAATTTAGCTACAAACATGAGCATCTCGCCGAAGCCTAGGGCGCAGGCGGACTACCATAAATGTTTTTGTTATCAGGCGGCTTAGGTAGTTTGATTGGGATCGGAACTATCTTGCTTTGAATTGATTCAGGCGGGACTGGGGCGGCTGGTATTGTTGGAGGAATTGCCGGCGGCCTTGGCGGAGTCGGCCGCCCAACTTCAGTTGGGCGAGCTTCGCCCAGCGATGGCTGGGCGAGAGGCACTGCTGGTCTCGGCGCCGTGGGCGCAGCTGAAGGCATTCCGTATATTAAGCCGATAAAAACCCCGACTTGCTTGAGTGGCAGATCAACCGGCCGCAGGATTTTCTCCATAATTTCTCTGGTAACCTCTTGGGCTTGTTCGTTGTCTAGTCCAAGACCGTCGCCTAACTCCTTCACGAAATTTTTAGGATCAAGGTTTTTAGTGACAAGTTTTGTGATTAGATTAGGAATTACGGTTAATAGATTCCCGAAAAGATCCAGTTTTTTATTCATCTCTATTATCGTGTAGGTAGCGCGTTCCGAAGTAAGCCAGTCGCGGATTTTTTCCGGCAATTCCAGAAAAGATTGATGTATTGTTTTTAGCGGTTTTATTTCGGGCATATTTTTAAATAATATTTGGGTTGGCGATGCGTTGGCTTAGGCTTTGTAGTCTTTCATACGATTTCCTTTCATCGTCGCTTAGTTGTTTAAGAAGATTGCTTTGCATATGCTGTCTGATAATTCTCAAGTCATCCTGAGATTTCTTAATCTTAATTTTATCCCCAACTTCCTTGGCTTCACTGATCGCTTTTTTGAGGCTCTCTATTTCTTTGTCCGCATTTTCGAGATCGTCTTTAAGTTGTTTCTTTACAGCATTAAGTTGGCCTCCGAATCCAGCTGCTCCTTCAAGAGCGTTTCTCAAATTATCTTTCTGTTCAGTTGAGCCGCTTCGGTAAATATTGCTTAACTGGGCTTCACTAAGGGCCATCGCCACTCTCGCATCACCAAGCGAGTCCTTGTTTATTTCAGAAGCCTTGTCAGCTCTGATCCCTTTGACGACTTCTTCTAAGATTTTGTTGAACTTATCCGCATATCGAGGATTGACCGCCAGCAGGTCTTTAACAAGGGCCGGGTTGGCAGCGCCAGCAGCTTTTGAGAAAAGTTCGAGGCGCGCTCCGGTTTGCGTTTCACCCATATTGGCCGTAAGATCAGCCACCTTACCCCTTTTGATTGCTTCGGCAAGTATTGCGGCCTTAGCGACCGGGCCGACTGGGGAAGTAAGTGACACGTTTTTGAATTGATCCGGGGTAAGACCGGCAAGAAAATTCTTTTGATAATCCTCAACCTCGGTTTTTCTGGAAGCAAATCCGGCTAATCCAGCCGCCGCTCCTTTGGCGCCCGGTATCCATCTAAGCCCAGGCCGCGACAGCAAATTAGCTAATTTGCCCGCCGCTGGAGCAGCGGCCCACTTACCCAACCCGGCCGCCCCTCGCCCAGCCGCCCGGCCGGCATACGGTAAGCCTGTTGCTCGAACCGCTTTGCTGCCTATCCACCTGGCGGAGCCTTGGGCGGCGTTCATGAAAGCGCTTGCTCCGGTAAGGCCCATTTTTTGGGCCGCCATTAAGCCGCCAAATAAAATTGCCACTTTGACGGCAATTTCCAGGTATATAACTGTGTTGCCGCCAAACAGAAGAAAGCTATCAGCGGCGCTAGTTGTAGGGTCGCCCCCCGCAATGACGCCGATAGGAGTTCTTATGCTTAAGAAAACAAAAAACATCATTGCCGGATAGAAAAAAGTCCACTGGATAAACTTACTCCACCAATCGCTCCAATGTTTAGATAGGCCTGGGAAAATCCAGAAAAGCCACACTACCGGCATGAGAATCAAAAGAATTGCCAGGTAAACCAAACGTATCAACAGCATAAAAGTTACCGCGGCAAAAGTAATTACCAAAACAGTGTTGAATATTATCAGGACTATAAGCGTAATAAGTCTGCTGATAATCGCATCTAAGCCCTTTTTTGCATCGCTTCCTGGTCCGCCGCCGGCCACGCTGGCAGCCGATTTACCACCTTCATAAAACAAGTAAGCGGGAGAAAGATATTTCCCATAATCCCATACCGTCTTTAAAGTAGATTTTTCTTGCGTTTTTTGAATTGCTTTGGCGCTCGGCTGTTGATTGATTTGTTGTATCTTAAAAGTGTCAGCGAGATTATTGCCAAATTTGGCGGGATCTCCATCCGGACTTGCTCCCGCAAGAAAATACCCGCCTAAAACATTAGTGAAATCAATTATTGTTCCGGCGATCGCGAAACTGAAATTAACCAATAAAGCGGCAACCACCAGTTTCCACAAAAGCTGTTTCATCGCGTAGTTTTGCATTCGCAGAATCGTGGCAAAAGCAATGACGATTATTGCCAAAACAAAACCGAGATTCGTCAAACTAAGAGTTAAGTCAAAGCCTTTTTGCACAAAATCTAATCTGGTAAGTTGAGTACCCGCATTGATTAGCGTCTGAATAAGCGCCGTAAGATAAGTAAGAAAAAATCCGGCAACGGTGCCTACTAGACTGCCCAATAGGCCAAGGATCCATATAACCGCATGTACTAGGCCGCATTCAATGTCTGCCAGACAGCTTGTTGCTGTTGTGTGCTCGGCCGCCGCTATTCCTGGAACAATTAATCCGGAAAATAACATTATTGCCGCAACGGCAAAAATTAATCCTCCGCGTCCGTATTTTTTAAATTGTGATATTAATTCGGAGATCATGGGGTCAGCTGACACTGTTGCAATTGTTGATTAAAGGTGAGAAGTTTCTGATTGATATTCTGGCTGACCGCGCTGTTTTGGGCTTGCATGGTTGACTGAAAGTTCTCCGCTCCCGCGATATCCACAAGATAAGCGATCTGGTCATTGGTACCCTGGAGTTGAATGAGGCCGGCATTATTTGGTTGCAACCCCTCGATTTCCGGTTTCTTGGCGAGGAGCAGATTAATAATCGCTTGATTGTTTAATTTCTGATTTTGGAAATCAGAAATCGTGCTGTTAGCTTGAGAAATTTCCGAGGCGATATTCGCTTTAGCGTTCGCCACCACCACAGTTTGGTTACTGCCGCCGAGAGAAGTACCGGCAGTGGCCGGGCAGATTGTTTTGGAGAGCCCGCTAAAATCATCATAGAGATCGTTTAGGACCGGCTTGTACTGGTTTAGAAGTTGAATCGCCGAATCAATGACAGTGTTCGCGTTTTCTCTGGGAGCGATGACCTGATCTATCTGGCTTAGTAGGGTGTTTTTTAGTGAATTAAAGTTCTGGGAGACAGCGGAGTTGTAATAAGAGACGGCAGTGTCTCGTTCTTTCTTACTGGTCGCGCTTTGAACTCCCGCTACGCCCTCTTTAATAACCCGATTTATTATTGAGTTAGCAATGGCAGTTACGTAATCTCCGATTTGCTCGGCGTTAAAGAGGAAATCTATCGGCGCCCCTATCGCCTTACTGGTCAAATCGCCCAAAGCCTTGCCGGGAGTAACGATGTTTCCGTTGTCATCCCTGATCGACAAAAATCCGCCGCCGGATAATGCCTCGTTAAGTTTCGCCCCTGTTGTTTTTTCGATGCGGCTGGATAATTCCGCTGAAGCTATTAAATGCGCGCCAAAGAAGTTATTTTGCGGTTTCCAAGACTCGGCATAGCCGATCCATCCGCCTTGGTTGAAATCGTTGTAAAAATTTTCTATGTTTCCGACAATTCTATCTAGCGTGCACGTTGCCCGTTGACTAAATCGGCTGGGAACCGGAAGCGTGGCGAGTTGCACTTGCAGACTGAATGGCGAACAAAGAAAGCCCGCCCCGATTTCTTGGGCAAATTCACCGACTACTTGTTGGCCGGCATCTTCCAGAAGGCCTTGCCAATCAGTGACGAATTTCGGCTCCCCATCCTCGCCGCCGCCGATATAACCGATGATTTGGTCCACTAATTGGTCTAACAATGTTTTCATAAGAGTCGTTCTTACGAAAGTTTCAATCCAATTATAAACAGTTTGGGTTTTTGTGCCGACTGCGGCGCCGGCAATTTTGGCAACGCCTTCGCTTTTAGTGGGAACGCCCAGGGCATCTATCGCCCTGGCTTGAGCTTCGGCAACCGCTGCCGCGGTTTCGGCTATGGCGCCGCCGCCGGTTTGCGCAAAAGAATAAAACGGCAAAGTTACCATCATCGAAACCATGAGAATTAGAACAAATTTTTTCATGTTAAATGTTCAGATCATTATTTTTAATGAAAATCAGTTTCATGTTGGCGAGATTTTCCAATTGAGGACCTGTTTTTTGCAGAAGATCCGCCGATGCCAAAGCTTTTAGCGGGTCATCTTGATATCGGGCAAGGCTTTCAAAGATTTTTTGGTAAAGGGTCAAAAGACGGATTTCTTCCCGGTGGATTTCGGTTAAATTTTCCGGAATGATTAAGTCATAAACCGCCGCCGCCATTTTTTGATAAGCAAGGGCTGTCAGTTTAAAATCTTCGGTAGATGGCTGTGAAAAACCAATCGTGAGATCCGGAAAATTGGTCTTTATAATCACTCGGAGGTTTTTAAAATAATTTTCCGCCAGGGCCTTATCGGAACTTTTAACGATTCTTAAATCGTTTATTTTAATTTCCCGACTTAGGTCTTGTTCTTCTCCGGCGGAAAAATCAAAACTTTCTTGTAAATCCGGCAAAATTCCGCTAACCAAATCGTCGGGATTAAGAAAATCCGCGCCGGTGAGCTTCTCTGATTTTACCAGTTCCCGGGCGATGCTTTTTGCGATTTTTTTGGTTGAATTTTCTCGAAATTCTTCATTGGAAGCGGTTGTTTTTTGCGGCAGCGCTTCATTTTTAACGGCAGTTTTCGGTTCCGTCGGCGCAATGATTGATTCGTTTCCTACCAAAATTAAAACCGCCAATACCAATGACCCGGCAACCAAAAACACCGCGATTGCTTTCTTAATCATCTACCCTATTATTATATTATATGGGAGCAATTAGGCATATCAAGATTTTGTTGATAACTTTACTTACCGCGGGAACCTTATTTTTGATGATCGCGCCCGCCAATGCTCTGCCCTTTAGCAGTCTTCTCTCTTTCGGGGGGCTCGTTCTTAATCAGACTTTTTGTGCCAATGGAATTTTGCTATTCGTAGGCCCCCCAAGAGGAGGTCTATATATGTATAGCGGAGGAGCTCTTTACGCGAGATATGCTCCTTTCGCGGGGCATTGGGTTATTGGCCTAGCTTCTCCCGGCGGGGCTTGTGTATGTCCTAACGGAAATTGCGAAGCCGGAGCTATTCCAGCTCGCGGGACAATTGCAATAGTTGGGACAAGTTAAGGTTTTGAGGCCTTTCCGTGCCTTCAAGACCCACCTTTTTAAGCATTTCTAGCGCCTTGTTTTTGCTTATACTCAGGCCTGTGGATAAGTTGTTTAGAACTGTTTTTCGAGGTTGTTTAAATATAAGCCTAATGAGCTTGTAGTAATTAGAAATTAGTAATTGGTAGTCAGTAATTTGCTGTCCGCCTCTAATTAAACTATCGAAGTCCGACTTCGATAGTAGTTTAATTATTGCGGACGCCACCTTTGGGGTAGGTTTGAAATCGCTGGGCTTCAAGTAGCCAATTATTTTAGGTTCTGACCAGATTTGTACCGCGGCGGCAAGCAAATTCATTTTCGGCGGCTGGGCCGCGACTCTTTCCGCCACCTCTCGTTGAATTGTCAGGACTATAATTTTAGGTTTATTTTCCAATTCTCCGAGAATTCGCAAAAGTTTTCCGGTAATGTAGTAAGGAATGTTGCCAACCACTTTGTAGCTAGTAGTAGGTAGTAAGTAGTTAGCGATTAATTCCGGTAATACTTTCAGAGCATCGCCCTCCCGAATCTCTGCCCCCATGCTTACTACTTTCTGCTTAATACTTTCTACTAACTCGGGGTCTTTCTCGATCGCCACAATTTTACATCCAAGCTCGCGGCATTTTTTTGCAAGCGGGATTGTTAACGCTCCCCCGCCGGGGCCGATTTCAACTACCATATCCCCACTTTTCAAATCCAAAGCCGCGATAATTTTATTGATCGCGGATTTATTTATTAAAAAATGTTGTCCTAATTTACGCGGCATATTATAATAAAACTATGAAATCACCCGAAAAGTATAATCCGGAAAATGAGCAAAGGAAAGCAATCAAAGTTTTTGAGGGATACACCGAAGAAGAATTGGCAAAATTGTCGCCCGAAGAAAGGGAAAAGTTTTTCAAGGGACGCGAAGAAGCTAGAAGGAAAAATTTCTAAAAACTGCCGTCAATATTCATTTCGTCATCGTCCGGCAGCCGATTGCGGCTGCCGTTTAAATTTACGAATTCCGTCAGTTCCGGAGGGATTTCATAGATGAAGCGTGATGGCGTATTGGAGAAGGAAACATATAAATCTTTTTTTGCTCGCGTCATGGCCACATACATCAATCTTCGCTCTTCCTCCAGTTCGCTCATTGACCCGTAAGACATCTGGTGGGGCAAAAGGCCCTCGCTCGCGCCGATGAGAAAAACTGTGTCAAATTCAAGGCCTTTGGCGAGGTGAATAGTCATCAAATGGACAGGGTTTAGGGTATAGGGCTTAGGGTGTAGGCTATTAGTTGCTTCTTTAGTTGGTGAATCTGCCGATTGTAATAAAGAAATACGTTCCAGAAATTCACCGAGAGTTTGTCCGCCGGAGGCGGATCCGCCTTTGGCGGAGAATTCGGAGGCGAAACGAATAAACTCGTTAACGTTTTCAGTTCGTTCCTGATAGTTTTTATAATTTTTCTCCAGATATTCGATATAGTTCGCGTTGACGATAAAGTAATTTATGAGTTCAAGAATTTTTCCGCCGGAGGCGGATCCTCCTTCGGAGGATAAATTTTTTCCGAGGCGCGGAAGTTCCGCCGCAAGATGGGTGTAAGTTTTCTTGTCAAAATTCTTTTCTAATCTTTCCAGACTGACGGTGTCTTTGGGATTGTGGGCCAGGCGCAATCCCGCCACTAGATCTTTAATTTCTTTTCGTTCATAGAATTTTAAGCCGCCGAATACTTTATACGGAATGTCGGCGGAGATCAGGGCTTGCTCGATTGCTCGGGATTGAGCGTTAGTTCGGTAGAGCACAGCGGTAGTCGGAAAATTCGAAATTCGAATATCGAAATTCGAAACGGGTTTAGAATTTTGAATTTTGGTTATTGGAATTTGTTTCGGATTTCGGATTTCGTGCTTCGAATTTCTAGAAATTTGTTCTGTAACAAACGCGGCCTCCTCCTCCGCGTTTCCGGCGTTGACGATTTTGATCACTTCTCCTTCGGCATTTTCCGTCCATAAAGTTTTCGGGGTTTGCATTTTATTTTTTTTAATCACTTCCGAAGCGGCGACAATAATCGTGCCGCTTGAGCGGTAGTTTTGTTCAAGCTTTACTATTTTGGCATTCGGCCAATCTTCTTGGAAATTCAAAAAATTGCGGAAATCGGCGCCTCGAAATGAATAAATTGCCTGCGCGTCATCTCCGACAACGCTTAAATTCTGGTGTTGTTCGGCCAGCATCCTAATCATCTGATATTGGATGCTATTTATATCCTGATATTCGTCCACTAAGATATAGCGGAATTTATCCCGGTATTTTTTGAGAACCTCGGGGTGATTTTTGAAAATCTTAACTACTTTTTCAATCAAATCGTCAAAGTCGAAGCCATTATTTTTTATCAGCCGCTCTTCATATTTTTGAAAAACCAAGGCGGTGATTTTATCGAACTCTTCCGGTTCCAGCAGTTCATTTTTAATTTTGGAAATTACGCGATGAATGACGATGGGATTATATTTTTCTTTATCCAAATCCATCGCCTTCATCGTTTTTCTCAAGATACTTAAAGAATCATCGTCATCAAAAATTGTGTAATTGGGAGTGCGATCAACCAGTCCTGCTTCTTGTTTGAGAATTCTGGCGCCGAGGGAGTGGAAGGTGCCAATAAAGCATTGTTCGATGTTCGATGTTCGATGTTCGGAGATAGAAACTCGGTCGCGCATCTCGTTGGCGGCCTTGTTGGTGAAAGTAATGGCAATAATATTTTCCGGAGGCGCGCCATTTTTGATAAGCCAGGCAAGACGACTGGTTAAAGTTTTGGTTTTTCCCGATCCGGCTCCGGCGGCAATTAAAATTGGGCCGTCTTTATGCTCGACTGCTTCTTTTTGCCGCGGGTTGAGGTTGTCCGAATTTTGTGGCATACTATTTTTATTATTAAGATAGCGAAAACATTATTGAATAAGTTATCTCTGACAACCGTTTTACCGGTTGTTTTGGTTATTGGCGGGATTTTTCTTAATTTTCTGGTTTTACAAAGTCTGCAAGCCAAGAATTATTCCGGCGCTCCCCAGCTTGCCAATTTAGCGGAAGCAGTCAGTCCCGAAGACGATTCTATTTTAGCTGATAATGTCTTCGATGGCGAATTTGAAGTGGCCTCCAACAGCGATGCCACCGCCGGTTTTGTGGTGGTGGATGGCGATTCGGTTTTAAATGCCGCTAATCCTCTAAGCACTATTTTACCAACTCGCGACGGGCTGCTTGTGTATAAAGTACAAAAAGGAGACACGCTTTCTAAAATTGCCGCCAACCTGGGCATTTCTTTAAACACAATTTTTTGGGCTAATAAAAACTTGGGCAGCAGTATCCGTCCCGGGCAGGAAATTGTGATTTTGCCGGTTTCGGGAGTGCTTCATCAAATTGAAGAAGGAGACACGTTGGATTCTATTGCTGAATTCTATGGCGTTCCGCGGGAAAAAATCCGCCAGAATAACAAACAAGTTCTGAACACTGGCTTGAGGGTTGGTACGAGCTTGGTGATCCCCGGGGCCAAACCCAAAAAGAGCGCGACTGTTCTTTCCATTGCTGATCTACCGAATTACCCCGGCTATTTCATTATTCCCACTACCGGTTGGAATTGGGGCCAGCTGCATTATTACAACGCGGTGGATATTGCCAATGCCTGCGGCACGCCGATTTATGCCGCGGCGGAAGGTTTGGTAATCAAAGAAAATTCTTACGGGTACAACGACGGCTACGGCCGAAGCGTTGATATCGAACACCCCAACGGCGCCATCAGCCGATACGCTCATACCCAGAAAAATAATGCTTCGGTCGGCGATTACGTTGCGCAGGGCGATCTTATTGCCTACATAGGCAATACCGGTAAGACTCACGGGCCGACGGGATGCCATTTGCATTTTGAAATCCGCGGGGCTAGGAATCCGTTCGGTAAGTAGCTCCCGAACGCGATGTGAGCTTCTGATAAATGTTGCAATTAAGACGCAATTGCATCTTAATTGCAACATTTGAGTTTTCTTGATTCTATTTACGGTGGAATAAAAAATCCCCCGACCGAAGTCGAGGGTATTGTTTGAGATTAGAGGCTGCAGACATTTTCGTTATAAGCTTCCAAAATTGGATTTTGGAAACCGTGGTTACGCAGTCGTTTACGCAAACCAGTCGCGCCGCTCATTTCCGCGTGCACTACGAAAACTTTTTGCGGATTAACAGATCCAATCCATTTCGTTAGCTGTGAGCCGTCGCTGTGAGACGACAGCCGGAAGCGTTCAATGCTTGCTTGGGCTTTTCGGCGGTCGTTTTTCTCCAGAAAGAAAATTTCCTTACCTGCTTTTGCGTTTAGAATTTTTCTTCCCAAAGTGCCATAGGCTTGGTATCCGGGGATAAAAATCGCGTTTTTCGGATTTTCAATCCACTGGTAAGCAAGCTCTCGGCTTTGTCCGCCCGCAAGCATTCCATGAGTGGTAACTACCACTTTGGGCCGGTTTGAGCCTGCGAATAAATCCAAGTTGCAATTGAGCCGGTTCATTAACTGGTGAACGAAACTTGGTCCGAAAGCATCAGAATGAAGAATGCTATTGGCCATTCCGCCTATCCAGACTGGAATTCCGGCTTGAGTAAGCACGAACGCAACGTCCTGCGCTCTGCCCGTAGAAAATGCCGGAATAAGCACGTGGCCGCCGCGCGCGTTTACCTCGCGGGTGCGCTCGACGAGTCTTTGCTCTTCCGCCACTCGGTCGGGCAGAGTAATGCCTCCGTTCGTTGCTTCGGTAACCAGCGTCAGTTTATTGTTAACAAATTCGGTCGGAAGAGGTTTGGCGGCTTCGACGGTCGGCATCGCTTGAAGTGAAATGTCGCCGGTGATCATCAGATGATTTCCCTGCGAATCTTTCACTAGAATCGACGATGCTCCGCGAACGTGTCCGGCATGCCAGAAACAAAACTGGATCTGCCGGCCTCTTTTTTCCAAAGTCTGCCATTCCGCAAAATCAACCAGCATTACCCGCTCGAAAAACTTCTCGTATTCTTCGCGGCTGAAAATTGAAACATGTTTCAATTTTTCCGCAAGTTCGAGATTGCTTGCCAGAAGTATTCTAGCGATTTCGGCAGTCTGAAAGGTCATACAGATTTCCGCTTCGGGATGCTGGGCAGCCAAGAGTGGCGCTGCTCCCACGTGATCCGTATGGCCGTGAGTGATGAAAAGCGCGTCCACTTGTTTTTCTTTCAGCCATTCAAGATTCGGCAAAATTGATTCGCAAGTATTAAGTCTGACTCCGCAATCAACAACAATATTGATACCGTCAATAGAGAAAAAAAGACAGCTGGCTCCCCATTGGCCTGGGCGAGTTGTTACTCCCCCGCCAAGGATTTTCATAAAGGCCATTCACAGGTTCCTTTCGCGTAAATCTCCGAAATATTCCTTTTCAAAAATTGTCGAAGAGCTTAATTCTTGGAACATGAATCATAAAACATGAAACCTGCATCGAGAATTAAAATCTTCGGACTTGTTCTGAGTTTGTCGAAGGATAAAAGGGTGCCCCGTTAGGTAGAGCACTTGCGTGCTTACCTAACGGGGCGGTGTACTACTCCGACTTGACCGTCTTGTCGGTCTCGGAAGCGAGCCTCGAGCGGTTCAGCTCGATCGCATACGCCTTCCGGAGCATGGCGCTCGGGGGGTATGCGAGATTTCCGGACGTATCGCCGGGCTCGGTCAGCTCGGTGAGATTCGGGCTCTGGAAGAGGTTCTTGAGCCTCTCCGGGAACTCCACGATTCTCACCTTGCCGTCGGCGGTGCGTTCCGCCAGGAAGGAGACGTACCAGTAGGGGGTCTCCTTCTCGCCGTACTTGACGATCCACGGGCCGGACATCGAGATGAGCGCCGTACCGGGCATCTTCTTCAGAAGCCAGTCGGCCGGGCTGACGGTCGCCTTGGCGGCGAAGGTCGCGCGCTCCGCGTCACAGGCCTTCTGGAAGGCCTGTCTCGACTCCTGTCGAAGCTCGATCTCGGTGTTGCTCTGCTCGGAGCGCTTGATGACGCTCCAGAGGAACCGGAGATCTTTGTAGATCCCATACTCCATCATCTTGGGCTGACGGAAATCATCCCAAGAAAGCGACTCGACCAGGAGGGTCCGCCCGTTGGTGCGGATCTCGTTGGTCCGGCGCTGGAAGTGGCCGGCCGCGTCTAGGACACAGATCTTCTCCCCATCCGAATGAATGAGAAGAACTCCGCCATCCCTGGTTTCGCGGTTGGTGTCCCGCACGCTGAAGCCTAACTTCCCCGACTCGCCGTTCTTCACCTTTTCGAGGGTGAGTCCCGGCGTCGTCTGGTTGAGGAGGGCGTTCACCCTCTCGCGGAAGTTGTCCCTCGCTTCCTCATTCGTCTGCTCCACCTTCGAGGTGAGCAGCGAAGCGATGCTCCTCGCGTTCTTTCCCGTCACCTGGTAGGTGCGGTTCAGAAGGCGGAACATCGTGTCCGTCATGTTGGTCTCATCGGAGACCTCCTTGACGACTTCGAGGTTGATCAGGCCACCGGAGAACGCCACGTCCGTGGGCTTCAGCTTGCCGTTGAGAAGGGCCAGGATTGCCCAGCGCTTCGTCGGCATGTGCTGAATCATCGCGAGGACGTAGGCTTCGTGAGCCGCCTGCTTGGCGATCTGGACTCCGGGATTGAGGAGATCGTGGATCGCCTCACCGATTTCGGTCCATTCCACGTGATGGATGCTGCAGTGCGCTTCATCGCCATTGACGCATTCCCAGAAGCGTCGGGCGAGATCGTTCATCTGGTTGGGCACTCCGGTGATCCATTTACGGAGCGCCTGCACGGCTTCATCCTTCTCCTTGGTCGTCTCGACCGTCTTGAAGACAGGGAGGCCGAGCCTGCCAGAGATCGTGGACATTACCACGGCTTTCTGATGCTCCGTCGCATCTTTCAGTCCAGCTTCGAGAGGCTGGAAACCGGGTTTCTTCTTACTCATCCGAGCACTCCTAAAAAAGGGGAAAACCAATTTCATTACCATACTCCCAGCGCAAGCCGGGAAAAAAGTAAGGTAAATGAAAATGCGATACGATTTACAATATGTTTAGGTTCTGCCCGCATTATAGCAAACCATCGGAAAATGTCAAGCCCGCCCTTGGGGTTTGGTTTTTTAAACTTTTTTGGCCAGTTTTTGTGAGCCCGGTGCCGCTATCATATAATAGCGGCACCGGGCGCGGCAATTTTACATTAAAGTTATTTATAGACAGTTGACGGTGGTGTTTCGTCCCGCCGTCGCTTCCTCTGCGGCGGGACTCGCCGAACCAAAATTTTGCAAAGCAAAATTTTTTGAAACCCAGCGGTTTCAATACATCCCACTTCACCCTGCCACGGCGGGGCAAGCGGGAAAACTTCCGCGTAGAGCGGTGTGGCCGCCACGCGGCTTTACGCCGTTTTCCCGACCCTGCCTGCCGGCAGGCAGGCCCTTTCCCAGGTCCGATTCCCAAAAAAAATTAAAACGCCACGTAGCGTTTTAAATTTTTTTGTGCGCGCTGAGGGAATCGGACCCCCGCATGTCGCGTGTAAGGCGACCGCTCTACCATTAAGCTAAGCGCGCGAGGAACGAAGTTCCGAACCCCGCCGCTGGCGGGGATTAAATTTTCCAGCCAATCGTCCGTCTGTTAGCGGACTCTCGGAGAAAATTTGTGCCCCCACTTGGAATCGAACCAAGGTCTGCGGATTAAGAGTCCGTAGCTTTACCACTAAGCTATAGGGGCATCCTAAATATCTTAATATCCTGTGGATAACCAGATTCAATGTTTCTGAAGTATCTTTACTTTATTACACTTTTCTCGCGGCAAATCAACCCCGTCACATAATTAGAACTGTCATCCCTACGGGAGATCTCCCGTAGGGAGACAACGCCCAGTCGCTTTTTTGGACAAAACATTATCATTCGCAATTCGTGACTTATGAATAGAAAACCAGGACTAATTTCAAGGCGTTGTGAAAAGCGGAGTTCTAATTATGTACGGGGTCAATACCCGTTCTCAGGACAACTGGTTTTATCACTCTTTCTATCACTATATATATGTAGGTGCCCCCGGCAGGAATCGGACCTACATCGCTCGGTTCGAAGCCGAGAACTTTATCCATTAAGCTACGGGGGCGGTTTGAAAAAATAATAACACCCCCGGGGTCATTTGACAAATAGAAACTTTATTGGTATAATTGCGATATCGTATTTTGAACTTTGAAAACTTTTTTTGAGGAGGCAGACGATGACCCGGTTTCGGAAAATCGTGACGCATGTGCGTCCGCATTTCGACGAAGTGGTGGCGATCTGGCTTTTGTATGTGTTTGGGCAAGAGAAATTTCCCGGCATCTCACAAGCCGAGATCGAATACTGGGGATTCGGGAAGACGCCCGACGGACGCTCGGCCGAAGAGTACGAGCGCGAAGGCGTTCTTCTCATCGGTGTCGGCGGCGGCCGTTTCGACGAGCACCCGACGGCAACCAAGGAGCGAACTGCCGGCGAGTGCGCCGCAACGTTGGTCGCGAAAGCCCTTGGTGTTCGCGAGCGACCGGAGCTTCAGCAGATTCTTAACGAAGTGTTGAGCAACGACCTCAATGGCGGCGGTTCGCTCTTTGGCGTACCCGCCATCATCCAGATTTTCCATCATCAGTACCAGGAGAATCATGAGAAAGCGATGGACTGGGCGATGATGGCGGTTGACGCCAAGTATTGTGAGCAGAGAGAATTCTTCCATGGTACGAAGCAGGAGTTTGAACAGAAGGCGAAGGTGGAGATCCTCGGATGGTTCTACGCGCGTTCCTGCGAGAGGAAGCCGTTGAAGCTCGTAACGATCATTTCCGACAATGAGCAGATCGCCAAGTACGCTCGTTCCGAGCACGGCTGCTACGCGGCGGCGGTGATTCAGCAGAGGACGTCCGGCAATGTGATGATTTTTGCCAATAAGTACTACAAGCCGGACTTCTCATTGGTAGCGTCGGCTCTTCGGGTGAGAGAACGGGGGCTCAACGGCCAGCTTCCTGCCGTTTTCGATGAGCTACTGGATATCGTCCTTCGTTCCGAGGGCAAGGTCGCTGGCGCCGAAGAGTGGTTCTATCACAAAGGAATGGAAGCGCTTCTCAACGGAAGCTCAACTGCTCCCGATGTTCCGCCGACCAAGATCAAGCTGTCTGAGATCGTGGCGATCGTGAAAACCCACGCCGTCTTCGCCTAGAGATTTCTGCAGCAAGAGCCCGATGTAAAATGTCGGGCTCTTTTTTATCCCACACATAAGTAGTGCTATGCTTTCTACAACACCCAGAATAATTAAAGACTTTTTATTCTCAAGTTACGAATTTGGGAATGAGTATGTTTTAAGAAGGAAAGCGATTGAGCGTTGTGGCACTACTTATGTGTGGGATTTATTTTCGCAAAAATGCTAATCTGAATTTAGAACTTCAAAGCGTCAGAGATTTATGTGAAAGGCTAAATCCCGATTCGTTTTGTGACGAATCGGGATCGCCCGATCAAACTTCGTTTGATTTAGGGAGGTGGCTATATGAAAATATCCAAGTCCGAAGCGGAAAGATTGGTGATTTCCTATAAAGATTTTGTTGAGCAAATAGTAAGCGAACTTAAGAATAAGCATCCGTCGCCTCTAGAATCGGATGAATTATTTCAGGAAGGAATAGGCGGCCTTTTAAAGGCCGTCAATGAATCGAGTTCTTGGAAAGAATTTTCCGGACGAGTGGACAAAAAAATCTGCGACGAAATAGAAACAGCTATTAGAGTGGAATTGTACTCCGCAAGGCTTGGTATAGATTTAAGAACCGACTTTGTCGAATACCGCAAAGTCAGAGCGGCCTTGTTTAAAAAATTGCGCCGCTCCCCTACCTTAGACGAAATTGCGGCAAAAACGACTTTGCCGAATGAGAAACTAGAGGGATTGGAAAATCTTTATCAAACTGCCCTAGGTTATGAGGAACAAGATCCGGCAAGCCCGTAAAAATAGGGGTATTGACAAAATTACTATTATCGTCTATAATTGCAAAGCACGCGTCAGAAGAGTTCGCACATTACAAAGCGTACATTTAAGGAGGCGCACACGATGAAGCGCACGATGGCGAAGCTGTAAATTTGCGTGACCAGATCGACACAAGCCAATGAGGCTGACGCGCCAAGTGTAGGCGGCGTGATGGGGCCTTGTTAGCAACCCGTGGGTAGCAATATCCACGGGTTTTTTATATGCCAAACTTCCGAACGAAAACCACTCCGACGTTACGTCGGAGTGGAAGTGTGGGCATATCCGCCTGTTATTACGTCATTGCGAGGCCAACGGCCGCGGCAATCTTATATTTACATCAATGTTAGATTGCTTCTCCGCCAACT
>ORMF012510204.1_pt1 | contig 32271 bp, 27 predicted proteins | sample 1779871 | NCBI WGS metagenome assembly ORMF01 (sample SAMEA104232316, study PRJEB22302) | groundwater metagenome | biome: forest; feature: aquifer; material: groundwater | place: USA | collected 2011-08-07 | depth 5.4 m | reverse complement strand
CTTGGGCCAGAACCACACGAATGGAACACGATCTTTGCCCTTGGCTTGCAGAGACAGCAGCATGAGTCTTTCACAGATGTTTTCAACTGTCGTGTCCACGGGCCAACGGGGATGTAGCAGCTTCTCCCAGTTGCGGACGTGGAATTTCTGGATCTTTCGGCGCAGCGACTGGCTGGTTAGCGGCCGAAGCCAGTAGTAGATTTCCTTGAAGATTCCCTCGTAGCCGCTCAGTCGGCTGTGCGGGTATCGCTCCAAACGAAGATTGCCGATGATCTCATCTGGGTCGAACGGAAGTCGGAGCTTCCCGCCTTCCATTGCGATGTCTCGGAGCAAGTCATGCAGAGAGCATCCAGCCCGCGGCTGGAGAACTGCAGAGCTTGACCGGCCGTAGCAGATCGCATTCGGACCGAATCGAAAGTAGCCCTCGCCGGAAGACAATTCGCCGCTCAGCGCAAAGTCGAAGAAATCTTTGGGGCAGCGATAACGATTCCTCACAGCTTGACTCGACAGATCCGGGTCTTCCGCAGTCGATGGACAAGAAATCCCCGATCCCACGCGCCGCTGGGACCAGCCTTCATCGTCGAACGTACATTCCCGCAAGAGTTCAGTGTCCATCCAAGTGCACACTCGAAGCAAGCCGCAAAGAGAGCACTTCGTTTGCCTGCGATACGAACAGCCACGCTACCAACCCCGACTCCATCCTGCGGTCCTCGTCTTAGCCCATGTGCTTGTACAAGATTCCACCGGCCACCGGCAAAACGGCATCGGGCAGGACTGAGAGAATATGCCGCATTGGCCGCAATCCCCAAGGGATCGCTCTCTTCTCCGTTTGGGGGTACCGAAAGTAGGTTAGCAACTTCCGGGTGGTGCCGAACCGCTCCTTGAAGGTGACCAAGCCCACATTGTCGATGCCGGAACGGCCAAAATCGATTTCTTCGGCCGCCTTCGCTTTGCTTTCCTCGATGAGTCTCCAGAACAGAAACGGCATGCCTGCCAGATGGTGGAACCTCTCGTCGGAGCACCCGTACTTGTAAACCACGGAGGATCGGTGCCGCAGGGTCAGCATAGCCGCAATCGCCAAACCATTTTTTCGAGCCAGCCTGACTTGGACGCTGTCGCCCATATATGCCACAAGATTTCTGAACCAGGCGCGAGGCTGGGGAAGCAACCCATGACGCCTCCTGGTTCTCAACAGAAGCCTGTAGAATTCGTCGACCAGTTCGTCAGTCCTACCGACTTCGTAAGAGAGTTGTTCTCTTTCGGCTCGCTTGATTCTTCGCTGGATGGAGTCTCGGTGAAAGCCCTGGAAGATCTGCGCTAACGCCGGAGCTAAATCGAGTCGGTGGAAGTAGTACGACTGACCGTTGGGCCAGTGACATCCCAAATCTTCCCCCGACGACAGGGATCGGAGTTCTATGTATTTCCAGCGTTGACGATCGCATTCCGTTCGCAACCAGTTTGTGAATTCGAGTGACTCATCGAGGTCATCAACAAGGGGCTCACAATGGTCCGCAAACGGTAGCGATACCAAACGGGTCCCCGTGATCCAGCTCGCGACGCGGCAAAGAACAATGCCACTCGTCAGGGGTTGGCCCTCGAGCGCACCGGTCAACACCAATGGCTCATAGCCGTAGGTGTGAGCCAGTGCCTGGAGCCAACCCCTTTCATGAAATATTGACGCCTTCCGATGGCGAGCGACTAGGTCGTCCCATCGCGTGTCTGACAGCGGGTTCAGGAGGTGTACATTCACAGGACTCCAAGGAACCAACCGACCCGTTACCAGGGTGAGGAAGGTACGTCGTCAGGACGACTGGCCGGGAGTGCCCGCGCCCCGTCCGCCACCATTCACTTTGCTCAAAAGATGTGCCAATGCCTTGAACATCGTGCCCTGCCCCCAATGGAACATTGGTGTCTTCACTTTCTTCCAGCCCAAATCCCGGTAGTAGAAATGACCGTCACGCGCCTGCATTTTGTTAATTGTCCAGCGAGCCACTCTCGAAGCCAATTCCAGCGACCCGGGTTCCGTGCCGGAAAAGAAGGCCAGCGTGTCGATGGCCTGAGCGGCGCATTGAATATCTACGGGCCCGGCTTTGTCGTGGTAGTACTTTGGACGCCCGTCCGCTTCGAAGAAATGGGACTCGAAATATTGAAACCCGCTCCGCAGGCATGGTTCAAACTTCCGGTCACCGGTGCTATCGATATATCTTTTTAGGCAGTCGAGATTGTAGCCGGTGTGGAAGTTGTCGATCCAATGATACTTGGGCGCTTCTCCGTAGTACCACGCTCCATCCCCAAGCTGCCGGGCACAGCTATAGGTCATAGCATCTTTCGCCAACTCGCACGTCTGGTGATCATTGGTGTGGACCGCAACCCGCGCCAGCAATGCGGCGCCCAACATATTTGAATTGTGAATTGAACTTTGCATAAAGGGGACATAACTAAGACAAATTCCCCGATCGGTCTGCTCGCGCGGCAAACTCTTCACCCACTCCGCTGTACTTGCGGCCACATCCAAATATTTGGGATTGCCCAGAACTTCGTAAGCTTCCAGAAAGGCCAAGCCAATCAGGCTGCTCCAAACAATGGTTGGCATATGTTTCGGTATGGTGCCGGCCCGCGTGGAGAAGGAGAAGTGGTTGCCCCAGCAAAATTGCTCGTAATCGCGCGACCGATTCTCCATCAGCCAATCGAAGCAAGACTCGGCCCGGCGACGATGGTCTTCGGCACCGGTCAACCCGTACATTTTCACGTACCCCCACCCCATGTACCCCATACCCTTGGTCGAGGTGTGCGGCCGGATTCCGATCCAGGGCCTGATGTGAAAAGGGGACCGCAATACCGCGGCCGTCAACAGGCGCCGCAGGAAATGGATGTTAAGGGTGAAATAGCGAAGAAAAGACAGGTCTCCATCGCCCGGATCGTACGCCCGGTAGTTGTGCGTCTCCACCCAACGCGCAACCTGCTCGATACTTTTGTGCACGGATTCGCTCACGTTCAGGGGAGATGGGCGGGTTCGGCTACACCCGTCAACTGCCGCAGCAGCGCCACATACTTCTTCTTCTCGCCTGCCCACGAGAAGCGATCACGCAGAATCACAGAGCGCTCCCGATAGTGCAGCAGAATCTCGGGAGTCTCGGCGATGCGATCCAGCGTGATGCTCAACGATGAGGGATCGTTCCAGTCAAAGAAGAGACAGTCCTCCTCCTTGAAGTAGTACGAGATGGCGTCGCTGCGAACCGTCACGACCGGAAGTCCCAGCGACATGTATTCGAGCAACTTCAAGGGCAACGCGTAGTTGGTGACGGACGAAATCTCCAGCGGCACGATCCCGACGTTACAGTCTTCGAGGTGCTCGGAAATAGAATGCACCGGGTAACAGTGGTTATCAAATTCCACCATCTGCCCAAGATCCAGCGATTGGATCAGTTCTTTTAGCGATTCGCTAAAATCTCCTTCGCCAATTATTTTCAACCGAATCCGGTCTTTGTGGTGAATTCCAGCCATTGCATTCATCAGCGGCCGAAGTCCTGAACGTTCGAGGATGGTTCCGTGGAACACAACTCTTATCTTGCCCTCGATGCTGAAGGACTGTCGAAGTTTGAAGAGATCGCCATCGGCAAAATTGGCGATTACCTCGATGGACTCGGGCCGCAACCCGTGCTTCACCAGGATGCCATCTTTGACCGGGTGATGCACTGTGATGACTTGGCTGCAATAGGCTGCGCTGAGCCGCTCTTGCCAAAGAAGCACTCGATAGAAGAATCCATTCTCCCGCCCCTTGAATTTCGAGGCGAACGTGTTGGGCATGGGGTCGTGAATATCCAGAATGACCTTCGTTCCAAAAAGTCGGGGGATAAGGGTCACGAAAACCAGGAAATCCGGCATGTTGTTCACATGGATCGCCCGGTATCGCCGCCTGAAGAAGAGACTAGTCGTCTTCAGAAAACACCGGATGAAGAACATTACATACTCAATCAGATACTGGAGGTGCCCGCCGCCTCGATACTTGGCTTGATTCAGCCGGATCAGACGGACACCACGAACCATCTCCATTGGCGCAGTTCCCGCCCTTCGTAACGCCAGAAAGTCGACGTCAAAACCACCGTCAACGGCCGCTTCGGCCTCCCGGATGACGCGCGGATCCGACTCATAGTAACTGTAAGCCACCATGAGGATCGTTGCCGGACGACGAGCCGAACGGCTCACTGAAAGACTCTCGATTCCAGCGTTCTGATAAGTTTCTTGAAATCCGCAGTCAACATTGGATCGGCGAGGATGTTTTCAGGATGCACCAGCAAGACGATGTCCGCCTGCCGGGCATGATCCAACAGCCAGTCCACGGTGAATTTCTTGGTGTCTCTCCAGGATGGTTCGAGCCAAAATGCGGAAGGAAAGACCATCACGTCATTGCCGGCTTTTGTCGCCTTCAGAGATGGGTCTTGCAGGTTCCCCAGGAACAACCGCATGCATGCCTGTCCTGCCCACGCGATATATCTCTGTGGTTCGTATGGAGCATAGTGATGAAATCCAAATTTTGCTCCGCCCGAACCATGCTTGGAGAAAGCGAGCACCTTCCTTCCGAAGTGGCGCTCCACGATTTGCTTCTCCGCGGCGAATGTGGAGAACGAGCGAGAATTCTCCAGGTGCAGTCCGATTTCATGGCCGCCTATGTCCAGCATATCGACGATCGGAGTGGGAGGAAGCGTGCAACGCCGAAAGAACACATGCGCACGTGCGCTCTCTGCGTTAAGCCAAGTCAGCATTGTGTGCAGCTCGGCCAGGAATCCGAAGCCTGCAACCTTCGGAAAGTAGAGACCTGAACTGAGCCGGCTGAGAATATGGCGCAGAGCTGGACGCCTACCGTACGACCGGTCAACGTCAATTCGAATGATCAGGGCCATGCGGTATTGGAATTGAACGGCAGGGCGTTCTGTTTCGACTCCCTCGCAGGCGATTTCCGGCGCCTTCCGGCACCAGTCTGCGAACGTACGGCCTCAAAGTGCTAGCTAGTTAGTGGGCAATGGCTTGGACATTGCTAGGAGGATCCGGGGCACCACCACCGCTCCCCTGCAACGGGTGCGGATAAGTGTAGGGCGTGTAGTAGAGCGTCCACGTATCGGTGGCCGTGCAGCGATACAATTGACCGCTCGTGTTGGCTGGAAGGGTCGTGTTCCAATTCCCCTGATCGGTCGCCCAGTAGCCGACCCCCGTTTTGCAGGTTGCGGGACGGTTGGCCAACACTCCGATGCCGGTGCCAGTCGTTCCGTCAAAGGTTGAGTCGTACTGATAAACATCCCGATTTTCCACGATTTGAGCCGCCAGCGCGGACGTTTGCGAGTTGTTCTCACAGGCCCCCGTGTTCAATTCAAACCGAATTTCCTTTCCATTATTGAGATTCTTGAACATATACCAGGGAGCTTTCTGCTGTGCAGGGGCCGGCGGCTTTCCGTCCCATAGCGATGCATCCGTCGACGCTCCTGGCTGGTCGCGGCAGACATAGCCTGACTTTCCTGCCTGGTTTTCATCAACCGTGCCGCTTCCGAGACAGAAGCCGTAACTGGGAAAGTCACCACCGTGATTGGCATGGCAGGTTCGGACGTTGTCCATGTCGATGAACGGTGTGTGCCAATCTCCATTGAACGTGTTGAAAAACACCATTCCAGTTCCACCCCGCAGAAGCATCGTGCGGATGTAGCCGGTAAGGTTCATGTTAAGAGTGTTGTTGTAGATTTCCACCAGTCGCTGAGCGCGTGCATTTTCCCCCTGCATCGAGTGCGCCTCAAAGTAGGTGTTTTGCATAGTGTTGAAGCGCGCCACGTAACGCCCACCTACGTTGTCGTCAACAAAATTGTTGATCGAAGATGAGGTCTGGGAGGCAATGTTGTCTTCGATGTAGTTGGCATGCGATGTCCCGAGATTCAATGGCTCCGACCACCGCCGGTTGCCGCCGGTATCGGTGTATTCGCCATAGGACACGATCCGACAGTCAGTAAGCGTATTGTGGTCAATCAGGCCCTCGCTGGGGCTAAGAGACTGGCCGCCGACGAGTGAACCGATCAACTGAATGCAGAGTCCCCATGACGGCTTTGTGATCGTGTTGTGGTCAATGCGATAGCCGATTGCACCTTCGATATTGAAAAAGGAAGCTGAGTTCAAAGTAAACGTAAATCCGGTAATGCGGGAACCGGTCCACGGGGAAGACAGGTTGCGAATCTCTACCGAACCACCGGTAATGATCGTTTGCCCAGCGCCAGCGCCTTGCAAGGTAATGTTCTTGCTGCCGGAGATGGACACAGCGCCCGTGCCAGACCAGGCACAGGCTCCTGCCGGCACAACCACCGTATCCCCGGTCGATGCGGAGTTAATGGCCGCCTGCACATTGGTTGCTGAACAGCTCGCTGCATTAATCGTGGCGGCAGGTAGCGAAGCAGGCGACAAGAGGGCTAAAAAGACCACGGCGATCGAGCGCGGGTACAACTTGAATTTCATCATTCGACTGATCCTAGTCATGCGCTTCTGTCGGGGGAAGCCAGGCCTTACGCCCAGGCGCTGTGCAGAATCCGCCCATGTCGTTATCTAGGAGCAGTCTACCTAGTGTGGCTTAGGGGCTCAATGCACGAAAGTGCATCCGGAGGCAGGGGACCACCCTGATCTCCGAAGAAGGGGGAAACGGTCTTTAGGTCATGGCCGTTGGAGCGACAAGTCGCTGCGTTCCAGCATCATACGGGGGTAGTCGAGGGCGCGACATTTTTCACTCGCCTAGCTGGCAGGCTGAGTTTCAACCCTCTCCAGCCAGATCTCCCGCCAATAAGGGTATATGCTCCGCGGACAGAACAAGCGGCATCCGCTGTATCGGCTCTGACACACCACCGCATTGAGGATGATGCCAGGGTTCTTCATCTCCAACATCTTCCCTGTCTTCTCATCCAGTGTCTTGGTAACGCGCGTGAGGACTCGGTAGGTTCCTCCACAGTACGGGACCATTTCAGCATCCCAGTACATGCCCCGGTTCCTGCTGCCTGTGTTGAGTGTTTTGAGGATCTCCTGGTGCGATTTCACGCGCACCAGTTCGCCGGGCTGCAGGTTGAGCGACTCCGAAGGGGTTGGTTGCTGCTCAGGAATAGTGCCGGTCTTGCGGGGGAACTCCGTCCCCTGCCAAAGCGGATGGAGTCTGTCATAGACCCATCGCATCGCAGGCCCTAGCCCGATTCCAGCCTGGCTGAGGTGATAGTACGCCGAATAGACCAGCGATTTGAAAATTTGCCACAGGCCCACATTTCCCGAAGAATAGTCCTCGACGTACTGGCCGATGTCCCACCAGGAGAGATCGGTGGTGGCATCGGGCAATCGCGTCGCCTGACACATGTATGTGGGGACTGCGCTGTTCGTCTCAGACACTTCGGCGCAAGCCCAAACGTCAGATTCGGTACATCCGGGAGTTGACGAGATGGCCGCATCACCCGAGTACGGTTCGATGCGCGCCAGAGCATTACGCGGTGCTTCCGCACGGACGGGTTTCAGCCAGGCTTCTTTCCAGAAAAGAAGGCACCCGGCCTGACATCCGCCGTGTGCCTGCCCATCACAACGGGTTTCGAGATGGACCGCCCGCTCGACCCGGCGTCCACGAACCGGGAAGACCGTATCGCAGGTCTTGTGGGCCCGTTTGTAGACCGGGAACCTCTTTCCGCAGTACGCGAACATTTCAGGCATAAACGGCATCCCGTCGAGTTGCCCGTTACGGTCGAGTGTGCGTAGGATTTCTTCCTTGCTTCGGACTTCAACCCAGTCGCCGACTCTCAATTTCCTCCTTCGGTTCATATTCTCTCTTTGTTCAAGGACTCCAGACCTGCTGCGCTACTGCGAAGCAAGCGCGCGATTCGGTTTCTGGCCGGCAGCCGATAGCGCGCTGACGTAGAGAGCCTCGTGCCGCTGTATCAGGGCAGAAACACTGAATCTGTGGGACACAAATTCTCGTCCGCGTTCGCCCATGCGTACTCTTTTCCCTTCATTCTCGAGGAGCAAGCCGATCTTGTCCGCTAGAGCTTCCACGTTCTCCGGCTCTAGCAAGAATCCCGTTTCGTCTGGCAGGACGGCTTCCCTCACACCGCCGCAGTCATAGGCCACCACTGGCTTCTTCATCGCCTGGGCTTCCAGAAGGACTCGTCCCAGCCCCTCCGAATGGCTCGGCAGCACGACGATGCTGCTTATCGCATACCAGTCACGAATCTCTTCGGCAGTTTTCTCACCTAGAAAAAGGACTTGCTTTTCGAGGCCCATAGCGCTGACTGACTGGCGGAGCTCTTGGTACAGAGATTCAGAATCCACTGCGCCGACGAGCGCAATTGTGAGATCGCACTTCCTGGCTATCAGAATTCGTGCGGCCTCGATCAAGTCGCGATGACCTTTGCCCGCTTCAATTCGTGCTGGCAAGAGGACCACGGACGGAGCGGTGATCGGCACAGGTCGCGCCTTTGCAGGTGTGAAGAACTCGGTATCGACCGCATCCGAAAGGTTCACACATCGTGCTCGAAGGTCTGCGGGAATGCCACAGTTGGAAATGGCGCCGATGGCGGCAGCGTCCGCAATTCGACGCCTCACTTGTGGTGACGACAGCCGAGCGTTGTCGAAATGGTTTATGAAAACAAACGGAACTTCAGCCTTTCGTGCGCATGCGGCCAGGGCACCGGTGTCATAACTCAGCCAGTGCAGCGCCAGTAGGTCAACTTCCTGCTCGGCTAAGAAGCGTTGAAGATGACCGCTGAAAATGGCGGCCTTATACCGCAGATGGCCACAGTGGTCACCGAACAGATTCTGCAAGAACGACAAGATAGCACCGGACCGTCCCCCTCCTGCTTGCCGATCGCGCCGGAACGTCCGACAGATGTGGGCAATCCGTCCGGGAAAATCTGTGAGCCTCGAGCCAGTCTGCCGGATGGGAACCGGGATCCACAGGATACGACCGACGCCGACACTCTCAACTTCGATCGCGTGGTCCGCGTCATCTCTCACGAGATGCATCTGGAGCACTGTTAACCGGTGCCTGTGCAGGAGTCCCCGATCCAAATGGCGGAGGTATTGCTCGACCCCTCCCGAAGCACGCCCTCGATAGACGTGAGCATAACGCATGATCGTAATCCCATCGAGAGCGCCCGCCTCGACAGAACGGCCTTGGCTGGGGCAGATTCTTTCTTCCGACTGCGCAATGATTTGTGGCACTAGGTTTTTCACTAGACCAGTAGCCTGGGATGCTCCGGTCGCGGTACCAGCAGCTCTCTATCTCGATAACTGTGCCGCAACTCCTGGGAGCTGGGCTTGCCACGAATCCTCGGGAGCCCGCGGTGTTATGGTTCGAGCCTTCAGAGAACGAGCGTACGGAACCGCCATCGTCGCCACGAGGAAAGCAATCCAAACCGGGGACATTGTCTTGAACACTCCCTCGGTGAAGTTGTAGACCACCACAAGCACAAAGTATGCAATCCGCAGGGTGCCTATTTCTGGATCTCCGCGGAACTCAGCCATAATTGTCCGGTACCCGGTGACGATAAGGACAACTAGTAAAACCACCCCGACCCAACCTAGATTGAGGTAGGCTTCGATGTAGCCGTTGTGAGACTGATTGAGAAGGGTGACATGCAGTGCATCGGCTACGTCTTTCAGCCTTTGTCCCAACCAAAAACTCTCATAGCCAGCTCCAAACCACGGGTTATCGGCGAACTTGAGGACAACCCTCCAAATGTCAGTCCTACCGGTGAGGCTCGAATCTCGCCCCATCGCCTGTAGGACGCCGCCTCCTACACCCATAAATAGAACGGCGAAAGCAGCAGAAATGATTGAGACCACCATTGAGAGCACAACTAGAGGTCTGCGGGCGAAGGAACTGAACGTGGTTAAGATCATCAGGCTGCCGGCCAGTGCGAAGCAGGCAAGCGAGGTCTTGGAATTTACGATCCCCAGCAGCCACAGAGCAATGGCAGCGACCGTGCCCTGAGCAACGAGGCGCCGGAAGCGAAATCGATTCTCTCGGCTTCTATATGCAACGAGAAATGACCATACAGAGGCGAGACCAAAGATGAGGCAGATCATCCCGAGAGAGTTCTTGCCTGCCGCTACGCCGGTCCAGTAAGGGGTCCCATCCTGGCCGTATGCTCGCCCCCAATACGGAAAATACCTGATTAACAGAACCGAGATCGGCAGGAGCAAAAATCCTACTCGCGTCAACACTCGCTTGAGCGCGGCGCCCCAACTTGGATCCGTGAAGATCACCAGAACCATGATCACGTCGCCCAGGCTACGGAACCACCGTTTGCCCGCCACCAAGGTGTAGTCGGACCAAAAAATGCTGACGCCACAATAAAGGAAGTACAACACTATAGGGGCATTCGCTCTTACCACTGCTGCTACTCTTTGCTTTCTCCCGAGAAGCGCGATGACGCCGCATGCCATCAAGACCGTAAGCACATTGCGATCAACGGGATTTCCTTCGAGGTATCGATCAGCCGCATCGATCGGCGCGCTCAATTGCAGCCACTCGCTCACATTCCTTGATCCAGCGATCAAGAACCACGCAACTGGGATCCAAAGAGCAGTCGAGGTTCGGGTGCCACGATCGCGATTCAGCATGAATAGCACTGCGACCGCAACAGCACATCCTATGGCTGCAGACAGTGGATTCATCTTAACGGTCCAGTAAAGTCCGTGACATGAGTTCCAGCGTTAGAGCCTTGTGGATTTCGGAAGTGTAGTTATGGCCGCCATCAAGATGGCCGCGTACAACCTCTTCGAGCCTGCGGCCTTGCAAGTAGGAACGAGAAAGGGTCCGCGGATCGAGGAGCATTTCCCGAACGTATGGAGCAAGGGCATCCCGGTACCAGACTCGGAAATGATAGAACTTGTGGCGGCCGAGAAAAAGTCGTTCCAGGTGAAAGGGCGACAAAAGATGGTCGATGCGAGCCGCCCATTGCGGCATTCCATAATCGTACCCATACTCCGCTTTGGCCGTGAAATCGATCGCGCTTCGAACCGCGCGCGCTCGCAGACCACTCTTATTCGCAATCGGCCCCCGGTCGGTGCGGATCTGCGTGAGCTTCGGATCTCCGTCTGCGATCAATCTTCGAGAAATGTCATCGTTCGTACCCGCGGAGTCCGGCGCCCGGAAGACTGTCCGAACGAAATCGTTGTCCAGAAACGGAGACCGCACAGAGAGCTGGGTCTGCTCCAGCGCGAGCAGGCCGTAGTGGTGCCAGGGAGCCTGCCGAAACACCGCGAAGGAGAGCGGATGTCCTTCGACCAGCCGGGCGTATGTCGCTTCCGCGGCCTTCATGTGAGGATGCAACTCCGAAGCGAATAGGCCCGGCGCTGGCGCCACGGGCTTGAATGCCCGGATTCGGCGGAGTACTTCCCCGCCGTAGTTTCCGGTCATTCTGATGGGCGCGACCTTTGCGGCCCGCTCGTTCACATAAAGATCCGGGGAATGGCGCACGTCAATACAACTGTCGGTCAGGTACACCGAACGCTCTGCGTAGCGCGAGAAGCTGGCGAGAAATTCGCCTGCAACTGGAATCACTTCGTGAGCCTGTCCGCAAGCCTGCGCGACCTTGCGGGCCAGGACAACATCCTGACAATCGCGGAACATTCCCCCGAAGGAATAGCAGGGGAGAGATCCCGGAAGAGATTTCTGCCAAGCCATGATCATGCGAGTGTCGAGCCCGCCCGTCAGCGACATCCCGATGCGCTCCCGGCCATTGAAATATCGGGGAAGGTTCTGCGAGAAGATCCTCCGGAGTTCGCGATAATAAGCTTCCGGCTCGAGTGGCTCCTGCTCTTCCCACTCCCTCGGATGGAAGTACGCTCCCTTTTCCTCGAGGGTTTTGTTCCGGAAGATCCACGCCGCAGCGGGCGGTAGCACCTGGATGCCTTCGAAAAGTGTGCGGTTCTCAAGCACGCACCCGCAGGCGACGAACTCTCCCAACCCTTGCGGATCAACCCGTCGGAGCTCCGGCCGAACCCTCAGAATTGCCTTGGCTTCGGCGGCGAAATAGAGCGCTTCTTTCGACTCGTGATAGTAAATCCGGTGCATCCCGTATCGATCGTTGAAGAGAACCGCCTTCCCACGTGTCCGGTCAGATAGCAGGCCATGGAACCTCCCATTCAAGCCCGCTGGGAAAGCAGGATCCTCTTCGTAGACGTGAACTAGATACGACGATCCTTCCGCTTCGAGCGCATGCCCTCGCTCTTTGAGACGAACAGGCGTTCCGTGCTCAGCAAACTCCTCGCCGGAAAAAACGAGAGAGACATCCCCCTGTTCGTTGCGAAGTGGCATCCCGTCCGAGAACGATCCTTTTCGCGCGGCCCACCCGACATAGACCCCCAGGTCTTCATCCACCAGCGTGCCTGTTACGTAGGATGGCTCATGGCTGATGGCTTCTACCATGGCGAGCAATTCCTTCTCGGCACGCTCGCGCGGCATCCTCGTAATGAGGCCTACGATTCCAGGCATGGTCTTGTACTAGGCACCTTCCTTTGCAATCTGAAAACGCCGGCTATACCAAGCGTCCCGGAGTCGGCGGGCTCGGCTTACCACAGATTCTGGGAGGTGGTCGACGAACCGGCGGTGCAGCCCCAAGCGGAAAGCAACCCAACCAAGGTAGGTCAATGGGACGTAGTAGCGAGGCAGATCGACGCGCTGGAATCCGTTGACTTGCTTAAACTTCATGATGCCGTCCCCTTGCCTGTTCCCGTAGGAGAAGCTTTGGTAAACGAGATGCGAGATACCGCGCTCGGCACAAGCTCGCACCGAGTGCGCGATTAGCGCGTTGGTCGGAGCCTTGTCCCTGTGTTCGATTGTCGACAGAATGTTCATCAGGTTAGCCTGCACTCCAGTTTTATCGGCCGTAAGCTTTACGAAGCCGATTAGCTTCTCACCGAGAAAGGCCCCGATGAAAAAGCTACTCTCAAGGAACGTCGCCTCATCCTCGTGCACGGTTTTCAAATCCTTTCCGTAGTGGGGAAATCGGCGTCCCTGTCGCACCGGAGTTTCGTTGTAGATCTGCCAGATCCCCTTCACGAGGAGTTCGTCGAAGGGTACCTCCCGGATCACAACCCCCTTCTTCTCCGCTTGCCGTGCTCGATTGCGCGCTTCCCCCCGAATTTGCTGCGTCCACCAGTGATCAAATGTGGATACGGGGACCACTGCCAAGTTGTCCCACTCCATGGGATATGCATATTTCGGAGTGGTTTCTGGCAGTCTTTGTAGGAATGTGAATAGATCGATCCGGACACCGGACTTCCGCAGGGCATCCACCATGGCCGCGGGCTCCTCAAGGAATTCGTACTTGTCGCCTTCCAACTGGCCGATTCGCAACCATCGTCCGCGGACGCGAATCTCTTTATCACAGATCTTGAATCGTCGTGTCATTCCCGATGCGCTCCCGGAGTGCCCCTTTTTGAATTTGATCCCTGGAAACAAGTAATACCCAGCTGTGACCATCTGCCAACGTCCCAGCTGAGGTCTACGGGTGGACTTAGGGACGTTTTAGTCAGTGACGTACGGCTCTGTTACTGGGTTGATCCCGGCGAGTGTGAAGATCTTGCCTAGGTGATCAAAGAGTCTCACTAGAATGGCCATGAATCTGTGATGCCCGAACAGCAGGGCAAAGGGAAGAGCTGCCGTATAAGCTGGAATGGCAACCGCAGATTTGGCAATGCTGAGCGCGCTAAAATTAGCGGTTTTTGGCTGAATGGCCCCTCGCAGCAAAGCTCTTCTTAGCATGTAGCTGCGTTTCCACCGAATTGGGGGAACAACCTCATACGCGACGGCCTCATTGCACCAAATGAACCGCTGCCCGTTTTCGATCATTCGTGTGAAGAAGTCCTGGTCCTCTCCTGCGCGAAACTCCGGTCTGAACGGCCGCTCCGAGGACGAAAAGACTTGCTTCTTGAATAGCACATTGCCAGTCCTTCCCTTGCTCCCGTCAATCACATATCCGGTCGGGTAGGTCGCCCGCTCGTAAAACTTACCCTTCACCACCCATTTCGGCGGCTTTTCATCAAAGTGCGGCCTCACTGGTCCAAGTACGCCATCCACTCCGTATTCGTGACACGCTTTGAACAGCGTCAGCAACCAGCTCCTGGTCGGAAACTCGTCATCGTCAATAAAGGAGACAAAGTCTCCGTGGGCGTTCTCAACGGCCTTGTTTCGTGCCCGTGCAATGTTCTGCTGCGGCTCCACGCAATAGAGGACAGGAATCATCGACGTAGCCGCAAATGCTGACACCACCCCCTCCGCGGATCGCAAGTAGTCGTTGTCGACAACCACAAGCGAATACGTGAAAAGGCCGCCTGTATCCTGGTCTCCAAGTTCCTTCAACAACCGACTGAGAAGATGTGGCCGCTTATAGGTGCAAGTGCACACACTGATATGCGTTCTATTAGCATTGGGGGACAAACACGGGACATTGGGAATTTCAGAGGACAAATCGGAATGCAATGATGCCTCTTCGGTCGGCGTCATTACTGTCTCTTCATCTTCCCGCCCCACTGCTAGAAGTGGCACGGAGCGGACATTGATCAAGCGGCTCACGGAAACGCCGCTAACTTTTCATCGGGGACAATCCTACCCGTAAGAAAATTCCGCAATCGTTGCATTTGTTCGCGTCTGACAAATGCCATCAATTCACGCGACACTGGTCTTTCCTCTCCCCGGATTAATGCCCAGAAGTAGCCCGCTACCAACACTAGGCCTCCGACGAAAACTGGCTTCTTGGTCATTTGGTAGACAGACCTGAACAGCTCCCATACGGGATGGTTTCCAATGGAGTAGTCCTTCCGGCCATTTCTAAACTTCGCCATCAGTACACCGTGCTGAGCAGTCCCCATCTCCCGATGGTGGAGGCAAACCTTGTCGGTAAACGTCCTGGTCTTCCCCCCCTTCATCCTGGCGGAAATTACCGCAATGTGATCGATGCAGCCGCCGCGCACCGGTACATATCCTCCGATCTGTTCAAAGCACTGCCGCCGAAACACTTGGCAGGCTCCGGAGACATGCTCAATGTTCACAAAGCGGTAGTCGTAGATCGGATTGGGGCCATCCTTGAATGGTGTGCCGACCAGCCCCAAAGTCTCATCCTCCGCCAGCTTCTGAAGCAGGTAAGCAAAATACTCACCATCAAAGGAGATGTCGCCATCCAAGCTGGAAATCACCCCATAGTCCAAATCATGGAGTGTCTTGTACCCAGCATTGAAGGCGTGAACCTTTCCGGCGAAATCCCGTTCCTTCCGTTCCGGCACCCGGACCAGTTCAATCCACGAATGATCCGCAGCATGCCTGCGCACGATGTCGTCTGTGCCGTCCGTTGACCCGTCGCTGACAATCACCCATCTGACGGGACGGATGGTCTGCGCCACGACCGACTTTATGGTCAGTTCGATGAACTGGGCCTCGTTGCGGGCGGGGGTGATCAAAACGTAGCTTGGAAGCGTCGGCATGCCGAATGGTTGTGGCAGGACCTGATGAACGACGGCCTTGAAACTAAAAGCGGGACGCGCCGGGATCGCACGTCCCGCGTTACAGCATGTGAGACTACGCCCGGCTGAGTTCCGCAGGAACCTGTGCCATCCGCCCGATAAATTCCGAAATACACTCAACCACATACCGTGCCTGCGCATCGCTAAGCTCGGGATAGACCGGGATCGCGAGCGATTCTTGGGCGGCATGCTCACTTTCTGGAAATGCCCCAGCCTTCACTCCCAAGTAAGCGAAGCAATCCTGCAAGTGCATGGGCACCGGGTAGTAGACCTCGCTGCCCACACCCTTGCTTTTCAGAAAAGCCTGTAATTCATCGCGAGAGGAACTGCGAATTACGTATTGGTTGAAGATGTGGCGATCGGTTGTGACTTCCGGCAGGCCAATCGGCAACCCCGCTTCACGAAAAAGCTGATCGTATCTCTTGGCGTTACGCTGGCGAGCAGCGGTCCACGCGTCGAGGTGCGGCAGCTTCGCGGAAACCACGGCTGCATGAACCACGTCGAGACGGAAATTGCCGCCAACAACCCGGTGATAGTACTTCGGCTTGGCGCCATGGCCGCGAAGCACCTTCAGTTTTTCGGCGCGTTGGGCGTCGTTGGTCACGATCATTCCCGCATCGCCAATCGCGCCCAGATTCTTCGACGGGAAGAAGGAGAAGCATCCGTAGTGTGCGATCGAACCGGCACGGCGCCCTTTGTATTCCGCGCCGATGGCCTGGGCGGCATCCTCAATCACCACCAGCCCATGCTTCTCGGCCAGGTCCATGATCGGATCCATGTCGGCAATTTGCCCGAACAAATGCACGGGAATAATCGCGCGCGTCTTTTTGGTCATCTTGGCCGCGATCTGGGTCACGTCGATGTTGTAGGTTGCCGGGTCGATGTCGACGAAAACCGGCGTGGCGCCGAGCCGTGAGATTGCGCCCACGGTTGCGAAAAATGTGTACGGCGTCGTGATGACTTCGTCGCCCGGCCCGATGTTTTCGGCCATCAGGCAGGCGAGCAGCGCGTCGCTCCCTGATGAGACGCCAATCCCGTATGAGCATTGCGAGTAGGCGGCGATCGCTTTTTCGCACTGTTCCACTTTTGGCCCAAGGATGAAGTGCTGCGATTCAAGCACCTCTCCGATGGCCTTGCCAATTTCCTCTTTGATGGTTGCGTACTGCGCCTTAAGATCGAGCAGTGGAATATTCATAACGTGATTCCTCTTTAATTTGGCGGTATGACTTGCTGCCCACGCTGAGTTCGCTGGGAAGCGGAGCTTCTTCATCAAGATCGAGGCAGCGCAGGACGCCGGGTGTGACTTCCTGGTAGCGATAGCCACTTTCCGGACAACACATGATCCCGTCGGCATCAGGCGTATCGAGACGATGACCGTGCCGGCTCATCCATCCCGCTTGACGAGCCGGGTTGCCGACGACCAGCGCAAAATCGGGAACGTTCTTGGTCACCACCGACCCAGCTCCGACGAAGGCGTAGCGGCCGACCGTGACGCCACACACGATCGTCGCATTCGCGCCAATCGTGCATCCGCGCTTTAGAAGCGTGTTCTCATAGAGCGAATGCCGGTTGACCTGCGAGCGGGGATTGCTGACATTAGTGAGAACACAGGATGGCCCGAGAAAGACGTCGTCTTCAATCACCGCGCCGGTGTACACCGAGACGTTGTTCTGAATCTTGACGTTGTTGCCGATCACGGTTCCGCCATCGACATTCACGTTTTGACCAATGACGCAACGCTCGCCGATTCTGGCGCCTTTCATGACATGCGAGAAGTGCCAGATTTTTGTGCGCGCGCCAATCTCGGCGCCCTCATCGGCATAAGCGGACTCGTGCACGAAGTAGGGCAGTTCCTTCTTGGCGCTGGCTGGGAGCGATTCCAGAGCGACTCCGCCGTTGTGCAGGGCGCGCTGGCAGGCATCCAGCACCCGCAATACCCGGAGCCCTTCCGCGCCATTGCTTACCGGAGCGGTTCTGGTTTCGACACAGTCGAGAAAGTGCTGGCATTCCGCGCGCAGCGGCTCGCGATCGTCGAGAGCGACGACCTCTGCGTTCGCTTTGACCGCGGTCGGAATCCGGTTTTTCCATTCGACCTTGTGCGGATATAAAACAAGTTTGTGTTCCGCGGTGTCATCGAACACCGCCATCTTTTCCGATCCCACTACCACCAGCCGCTGTTCTTTGATGGGATGCAGCCAGCTGACGAAAATGTGGGCCTGCACTCCGCTCGGGAATTCGAAGTAGCTCAAGGTGACGTCGGTGACATCCTGATTCAGATAGGCGCTGCCCTGGCAGGTAACGCGAGTCGGCATTTCGTCCAGCAGCGACAACATGACGGAGATGTCATGCGGAGCAAAGCTCCACAGAATGTTCTCCTCGGTGCGAATTTTCCCGATGTTCAGGCGGTTCGAGTACAGGTAGTTGATCTTTCCCAGTGCACCGTCTTTAATGAGTTGTTTCAGCTTCAGGATTGCGGGATGGTAACGCAGGATATGGCCGACCATCAGGATCCGGCCCTTCGCTTCGGCCAGTTTCACCAGTTCCTCGCCGTGTTTCACGTCGATGGCCAGGGGCTTTTCAACGAGAACGTCTTTGCCCGCTTCCAGCGCAGCTTTCGCCATCTCGTAGTGAGTCACAGCTGGTGTGGCCAGGGCAACAGCGTTTACGGACGGATCGCGGAGCAGGGCGGTGTAGTCGGACCCAAACTTGACGCCCTCGAAGCGTCCCTTGTAGGTCGCCTCGACCGATGGATCCGCGTCGCACAATGCCTCCAGGGCGCCCAGTTCGTGGAAATTGCGCACGAGATTCTTGCCCCAATAGCCGACTCCGGCTACTGCTACCCGAACACGCGATTTTGTTGATGGTGTGGTTTCCATATCAAGCCTTTCCAACGAGAGCCCTGGGCTCCGATTTCAGTCGAATCAAGTCGACGCATCCATCTGCTGCTGTTCGATCCCGCACGAGGGTCGGGCGGGGATCCGAAGACGAAGGTGCATTTTCAAAGTTCTCAAGGTTTCGCCTCGATCCGGAGTCAGCGTCCCGCCGTCTCTAGGTCGGCTTGCGCTTCGACAAAGTTCCGAACTCCCTCGACTACGCGAGACTGCTGATCGGCGGTCAAGTTCGGAAACATGGGCAAAGAGACAATGGCGGCTGCCGCGCTCTCGGTCACCGGGAAGTCGCCGGGCTTGTAGTCCAATGAGCGATAGGCCTTTTGCAAGTGCAGCGGAATTGGATAGTGGATGCCGGTTCCAATACCTGCGTCTTTCAGGAACGCCATCAGTCCTTCGCGGTCTTCTGTCCGAACCACGTACAGGTGATAGACGGCTCGCGACCACGACGGTTCGTAGGGGGCGTTGACGGGGCTGCTACCTGTTTCAAACAGCCGCTTGTACTCGGCGGCGCGCTTGCGGCGCTGCTCGTTCCATTTCGCCAGATACTGAAGTTTTACGTGAAGAAAACCAGCCTGGATTGCGTCCAGCCGTCCGTTATAGCCTTCGACGTCGTGGTAGTACTTCTTCGCCTGGCCGTGGTCGCGAATCATTCGGATCTGGGCGGCGAGCGCTTCGTCGTTGGTCGTGACCGCTCCGGCTTCTCCACAGGCGCCAAGGTTCTTGCCGGGATAGAAGCTAAAGGCGGCGGCGCGGCCGATCGAACCGGCGGTCAGCCAGCGATTTTGCTTGCGTGAGAAATACTGTGCGCCGTGGGCCTGGCAGGCATCTTCGACCACCATCAGGCCGAAGCGATTTGCCAATTCGAGGATGGCGTCCATGTCAGCCATCTGTCCGTATAGATGGACGGGAACGATGGCGGTGACAGGACGCCCGCTGCGGCGGCTGATGAGTTTTCCGGAGGCGTCTTTCTCGCACTTCTTCTCGAGGTACTCGCGCAGTCTCTCCGGATCCATGTTGTAGGTGCGTTCGTCGATGTCCACAAATTCGGGCAAAGCCCCCGCTTGCGAGATGGCCTCGGTGGTTGCAATAAACGTGTGGGGAACCGTGACTACAACGTCGCCCACGCGGACATCGGCTGCCATCAGGGCAAAACGCAGCGCATCTGTGCCGCTGTTGACGGCGACCGAATGTTTCGTGTCACAAAACGCAGCGAACGCCTTCTCGAAGTTCTCGACCATGGGTCCTCCGATGAAACCGGCGGTCCGGAGGGCCTGCTGGAATACCCTGGTGAGCTCCTGCTCAAGTTCAGCGTGCAGAGTAACGAGATCAAGAAAAGGAATGCTGGAATTACTCACTTTGTAACCCCCGAAGTCTGATTGATGTAGCGAAGAACTCTTGCCGGGTTGCCGGCGACGATGCTGTTGGCGGGGACGTCTTTCGTTACAACGCTGCCAGCTCCGACGAGAGCGTTTTCTCCGATGGTGATATTGGCCAGGATGGTGCTCCCGGAGCCGATGGACGCACCTTTCTTCACCAGCGTCCGCTCGACCTTCCAGTCGGCTTCGGTCTGCAGTCCGCCTTCGCCGGTAGTCGCGCGGGGATAGGAATCATTGATGAAAGCTACATTGTGGCCGACGAATACGTTGTCTTCAATGGTGACGCCTTCGCATACGAAGGTGTGGCTGGAAATCTTGCAGCGCTTCCCTACTGTCGCATTCTTCTGAATTTCGACGAAGGCGCCGACTTTCGTTTCGTCGCCAATCTCGCAGCCGTACAGATTGATGAACCGCGAAAGCTTCACATCTCGTCCGAGTTTCACGCTCGGAGCGATACACAAATAGGTATCCATGAGTCTGTTCCTGTTAACTCCTAAGTACTACCGTGACTGACAACATGAACAGCAAACCTGCTGTGGAAAACCCCAAGCGGGGCTGACAACGGCGACAACGGTAAGAGAACAACTTGGCGAGAACCGCCTGCTATAGATAGACCAATGCTCCTCGTTTGGCGACCGATTCGTTGGCCGCTTCGAGCATGCGGACGACTTTCATCCCTGCCAGCCCGTCGTTGAAGGGCGTCTCGTTCTTCCGGATGCAATCCACGAAATAACTCAGTTCCAGCCGCAGCGCTTCCCCCTGCTCCACCTGTGGCGACCACATATCGCCGGAACGGTAGCTGACCAGCAGGTTATAGAGGCCCTCCTGGCTCTTTACATCCACGCCTTTGTCGTAGATTTTGAGTTTCTCGTCGGCTTCCAGATCGTTCCACACCAGCATTTTCTTCTCGCCGCCGATGAGCGTGGTACGAACCTTGACGGGCGACAGCCAGTTGACGTTGATGTGCGCGATCATTTTCTCGGGAAAATACGCAGTGATGAAAGCGATGTCCTCGTGTCCGTTGAGGTGCGTCTGCCCCGTGGCGGAGATGGCCTCGGCGTCTTCGTGAAGCAGGTGATTCATGATCGACAGATCGTGCGGGGCCAGATCCCAGATCACATTGCAATCATGCTGAAACAATCCCAGATTTACGCGCGTGGAATCGTAGTAATAGAGCTTGCCGAGCACACCCTCATCGAGTAACTTGCGAATCTTTCTGACCGCGCCGGTGAACAGAAAGGTGTGATCCACCATGATCTTGAGATTTTTCTGTTCCGCGAGATTGATGAGTTCTTCGGCCTGCCCGACGCTGCTCGTAAACGGCTTTTCGACAAACACATGTTTTCCATTTTCGAGCGCCACTTTGGCCAGTTCGTAGTGTGTCCAGACAGGAGTAATGACCGCTATTGCATCCACGTCGGGCGACTTGACCAGTTCATTGTGGTCGGAGTAGACGGGGATGCCGGGATTTGCTGATTGAATCCGCTTCCGGGCGGCGGGACTCTGATCACAGATCCCCACGACCTGGCAGCCTTCTAGACTACGGAGATTCCGAACGATGTTCGGCCCCCAATAGCCGTAACCAATCACGCCAAATCTAAGCATAAGAATTCGCTCTGACGTAGGACCGTTGTCGATCCTGGAAGAAAGGAGAAATGAGTTATAGGGACGACGATGAATGGGCAGGGGGAGTTCTACCGAGTGGAGACGGGGAAACGATTAACAGGCGCCGTCCCCCGCGATGACGGCTCTTGGAGTTTGCAAAAGAATCTTCAGATCGAGCCATGGCGAACTGTGGCGCGCGTAGCGCAAATCCAGGCGAACCATGTCGTCAAATCCTACCCGGCTACGTCCATGCACTTGCCACAGACCCGTGATGCCAGGCTTCGCTTCCAGTAAACGGCGGCGGTGCCAGGTGGCGTAGGCTTCCACCTCGTACGGTACCGGCGGACGCGGACCGACCAGCGACATTTCGCCGCACAGCACATTGATGAACTGTGGCAATTCATCCAGGCTGGTGCGCCGTAAGAAGTTTCCCACCGGCGTGATCCGTGGATCGTTCGTCAGCTTGAAAACGCCGTCCCCGTTGCCGTTGGTCGGATGTCTTTCAGCCTGGCCGGCAATCAGTTGGCGAACATACTCCTTATGCTCACTGGAATCGTTGTTTACGTACATCGTACGAAACTTCAAGAACGTGAACGGAGTTCCGTGTTCCCCGATGCGTTGCTGCCGGAACAGAACGGGTCCACGTGACGTCAGTTTGATGGCTGCGGCAATTAAGAAGAACACCGGAGACAGCAGCGCCAGCAGGAACAAACTTCCAGTAATGTCCATCATTCGCTTGATTCCGCGGCTCGCCCAATTCGTGCCGTTGCGCTGGTGGAGATCGGGATAAAGCGTCGGATTGCTGGGACGCTCCGGGTTGTGCGGATCCCACTCTTCCGGGAACAGATGGAACGAGAACTTGATCTGGCTGAACTGCTCGGTAGTAAGACGGTCGCGCAAGACATCGCTGATACGGGAAAGAATGGTGCTGAGGATGAAGTTATTATCCAGCGTGATCTCGGTAAACATCACTCCCACGACCGAGTTCGATTCGTACCAACCCATGACGTCGGTTTCGCGGGTCGCTGCCTGAAGCGCGGGAAGGATGTCCAGTAGTATCCGGCCATTCTTTTCTGCCGGCAGCGTGCAACCCGTGTCCATGAGTAACAGCACGAAGGGCCGCTGGGTGCGTTCGCTCCGCTTGCGTTCCAGCGTGATCATTCGGCGGAAAACCTCTTCCGCGAGGACCTCGTTGGAGGCGGCGGAATTCTGCGGCCAGGGCAAGCGATCGGAGGGTAGCCGTCTTGTCGATGTTGGTGCCAAGGGTCGCATCTCCTTCGTTGAGCCACCCAGGTATGCAGCTGGGCCGCTGCCTGGTGGGCGTGGATGCAATTGGGGGTGGGCTTCTTTTGGCCTGTCGGGGGTAACGAGGCCGGAATAACCATCAGCGCTTGGCTGAGAGGGGGAAGAACTTATTCAGATTCTACCGCATCTTGTCGGTATCGTGAATAGTAGTACTTGTGTTCGCGGCTGCTGCAGCTATTTACAACCACACCTAACAATGTCGAACGGTCCAGCGTTTCCACCGCTCTTTGCAGTAGTTTCCTTTCACTCACGCCCTCGCGGATCACCATCAAGACCCCGTCCGACATCCTCATCCAGAACGTCGTATCGGCCAGCGGAAAGAGGGGGGGGGTATCGATAATGATCCAATCAAAAACCGTGCCGAGCTGATCGAGGAACTCCGGCAGGCGTCCGGATTGCATCAGTTCGAGTGGATTCTCCGGCGCCATGCCCGCGGGAAGTAGCCACAGACCGGAGCCGTCCAGCTTGTACACCACTTCCGAGAGCTGCCGCTCGCCGCGTAAACACTCACTGAGCCCAGGCAACAAAGCTCCGACCCCGAATCGCTTCGCGAGGGTGGGGCGCCGAAAGTCTCCGTCCACTAGAAGCGTCTTCAGCACCTTGCTGCGCGCCTGGTTGAGCGCAAGGTTGGCTGCTACCAGGCTCTTCCCTTCCTCGGGTGCAGTGCCGGTCACGACAATGCGCTTCAGCTTTCGCTTGTCGCGAAGATTCCGCAGACGCAACCCCAGGACGCGGAACTTCTCCGCTCCCAGGCTGCCCGGGTCGGTGAGACACACCAGCCGGGCATCGGGCGAGGGCGCTGGACGAAGCTCGGGCGCAGAGGGGGCGAACGTCCCCGACGGAGCCGGCGCGATCAATGTTTCCCGCTGCTGGCTTCGCCGCCCTTCGGCGGCTTCCAGCAGTTCCGTCACCGACTCGGGAGGAGTCAGCAGATCGCTGCCCCACCGCTCAGATTCCGACCGCTTGAGTGCGTCAAATATACGGCTCATGTTCAGTGGTCCCGCGAGGTACCAGTTGCTTCCTTCGTGTCCGACAGCTTCATCTCCTGCAGGTAGTCGTGCAATTCCAGAAGCGTTTTCACAGCGCGCAGGAGCTCATCTTTTTCCTGCTCCTTGCCCGCCCGAGACGAGACGCTCTTCTTCTCCTCCCGCGAAACAACGTCCAAACGCAGATCGCTCGCGACTTCCTCCACAATGTCAGCGCCGATCACCGCCGCGCGCCAGCCGTACCCGGAAAGCAGCGCGTTCTCGCAGATCGTGTTGATCATTCGCGGGAAGCCCCCCGAATGCCGGAAAATTGCACTAACGGCGGGCTCGGAAAAGATCGTAATGTCCTGCTCGACTCCGCCGATCTGGAGGCGGCGCTGGATGTAGCCGCGCGTCTCTTCCAGGTTGAGAGGCTCGAGGTGGCACCGCAACGCAACCCGCTGCTTGATCTGCCGGAGTTCAAACGAGTCTAGCATCTCATCCAGTTCCGGTTGTCCTGCCAGTACGATCTGCAGCAGCTTCTGCTGCGTCGTTTCCAGATTGGTGAGCAGCCGAACCTCTTCCAGCAATTCCGGAGCGAGATGGTGGGCCTCGTCCACCACCAGAAGGGTGGGTAGCTTGTGCTGATGTCTCTCCACCAGGAAGGCGCTCAAGGAGAGAATCAGTTCATCCTTGGCCTTCCCCGCCACCGGCAGCCCGAAGTCCCCGGCGATATACCGAATGAACTCCAGCGCCGACAGGCTCGGATTGAAGACATAAGCAAACGCCACACCCGTGCGCCTGAGAAGCTCGAGAACGCAGCGCACCAGAAGCGTCTTGCCGGTGCCGACCTCGCCCGTCAGGACGACGAAACCCTTGCGGGCCCGCACGCCGTAGTAGAGCGATGCCAGCGCTTCGTTATGCCGGGGCGTCGAGAACAGGAAAGACGGATCCGGCGTAATTTCAAAAGGATTCAGCCGGAGGTTGTAAAAGGTCTTATACACGTAGGGTCAACCGCGCAGATAAGTTATCGCCGATCCCGCCAGAATGCAGGCCACAATCACCGCGGCGGCAATGCCTGCCATCCAGCTATCACGCCGCGCAGCCGTCTGCTCGGCTACTGTCTCCAGCGTAGGAATTTCTGCCAGGATCTCAAACGGCACGACCTTCTTGATTTGACGTTCCGTGTGCACCTTGCCGCCAATGATTTCTGAACCGGTCGCCGTAACGCCTCCCAGAATCAACCCGACGACCAGGCCCAGACCACACAACCTCAGGCGGTTCGGCTTGTCTGGTCTGATCGGGAGGTTCGGCGGATCCAGCATGCGGAAATGCTCGCCCTGCTGGGTCTTTTCAAGATCGGTCGCCATCTCCGACTGGTTCCTCTTGGCAAGCAGCGAGTCGTAGTTCGCCTTGGATTGGTCGTAGTCGCGCGTGATGTCGGTGAGTTGCTGTTCCATCACCGGAGCCCGGTTCAGCCGGGCCTGATACTCTCCAATCTTGCTTTCGAACTCGCGGACCGCAGCCTGCCGGTTCGTAATCTCCGCGCGATTGGCCTTCAGTTGGCTCTCCAGATCGAGCACCGGAGCGCTCTTGATATCCGGTGCGGCTGCACTCGCTGCTTCGGGCGTCGAACCATCCCCACGCTTGTTCACGTCCGCGATAACCCGTTCCCGCGTCTTCTCCGTGCTGGCAATCTGCTCTCTTGTCTTGCGGACATCGGGATGCTTATCGGTGTAACGAGAACCCAGATCCGCAAGTTGCGCCCGTAAGCGATCAAGTTCCTTGTCGATCGCTCCCAGTCCGACGGGTCCGCCCTCGCTTGCCTTTGAGCCTCGATCTAACGTGCGGTATTGACTAAGCAGAGACTCCAGGTACGTGTTCTGTTGTCGCGCCCGGTTCAACGAGTCTTCCTGCGCCTGCAATTGGGTCTGCAGGCCACCCAGGATCTGCAGATTGCTTTGGGTCTGGCTGGGTAGTTCTCCGATGTGTTTGTCCTTAAAAGCGCGGACCCGAGCTTCTTGCTCGGCGAGCTTTCCGCGAGCCTGGTCGAGCTGGTCCTGGAGAAACCGGGTGGTGTTCTCGGAACGTCCCTGGCGCTGTTCCAGATTCTCCGTGATTAACAGATTAGCCAGCTCGCTGGTCGCTTGTTGCGCCAGGCGCGGATCGCGATTCGAGTAATAGATATTGAAGGCGGAAAGCTTGCGGTCGTCGCCGCGCGACAGCTCGATTTCGATGTCCTTCCGCATGACTTCTACCAGATCGTCCGGATTCCGGTGCTTGCGATCCTCAGCGTAAAGATTGAGGCGTTCTATAATTTGGAGCAGACGGGTGCGGCTCAGGATTTGCTGCGTAATACTGTCCAGCTGGCGTTGGATGTCATTGTCGATGTTGGAGGCCACTAACTTCTCCGGCACGGCCGGCTGTTCCACAAGAATCAGCGTCCCCGAGCGGTACACCGAGGGCAAGAACCAACTGATCCCCCAGACCAGCAGCCAACCGGCAAAGAACGGCAGAAGAAAGTGCCAGCGGCGGCGGGTGATCACGCCCACCACCTGATGAAGTTCGGGGAACTCGGTCGGTTTTTCCTGGAATTCTTCTTCCATAGCTAACGTCCTAGAGGTCTGGCCCACTGGTATCCCAGCGTCACAAAAAAGCGATTCCGATGGGCGCCACCTTGCAGGTTGGGATCTGGGGAGCCGATCTGCTCCTGAAAGTCGTGGCCGTACCCCAGCCGCAGGCTCAGGTTTTTGCCAAGATTGCGCTCCAGAGATGCACCCACCGACGCTGAGTTGACTGACTTCGCACCGGCGGCCAAGGGAACTGTCAGAGACTCGTTGTTCCCATAGCTGGCGCCCACCGCTACCGCCCAACCCGGAAACAACTCTTGGCGGATATCCCCATGTACACTCTGCAAACGGACAGCACCGAGAACGCCACCTCCATCGTTAATGCGCCGGGAGTATCCGGCAGCCACGTTGGTGTGTTCCTTTTGCCAGCCTGCCTCCACCCCTCCAGCAACCGACCAGTCGCTAAAGTGGAAGGCCTGTCCCGCACCTCCGCCAGTCGGAACCAAACCCTGGTTGTCGGAATACTCCGGACCGATGAAGCCTGTCACAGTGAATCTACCCGGGAGGCTGACGGTGTTCACGGCCATGATGCTGTGCACGCGCGTCTCTCCACTTGGGTCAAAGGTCACGCGCTGGAAGCGGTAGCTTACACCAGCCCAGTCCCGCCCGAAGAGCCCGTGCAGCCAGAACGCGGAAGCTGCCGCGGTGCGGGTGTTGGTAAGCGTGAACCCCGCCGGAACATCGCTGAAGTGCAAATCGTAGAACGAGCCACTGGCGCCCACCACATCTCTTAACGCGAAGTGGTAGTTGGCCTCTGCCACGGTCGAAGAGGACCGCTGTTTGGATAACGGCGTAATCAGATTTGCGTTCGGCCCGCCGTTTCCGGCCGCGACCGCAGCGCTGCCCGAGTCGAAGAATCCGGACGTTAAGGAAAAGTCTTCCGCGACGCGCAGATTCACGTGTGGGCTCAACCGAAACTGAGAATCGAAGGTAAGATCATGCGATCCCTGGTTACGGCTGGAGAGCCTCTGATTGACGGTCAAGCCGGCCGCGTAACCGAGCGTCCAGCGCATCCGGGAACGAGCTTGCTCCATGCTGATGTTCGGGAAGACAGAGAAGGTTGTGTTTCCGACCTTGTTGTTCGAGGTCAGCAACGCATTATCGTCGTAAGTTGCGCCTACATTCAGGCCGCCGCGCAGATAGTTGGACCGCTCCGATTCTGAGCGGAAGGCCAACGACATTTTAGGTCCGCCCAGCAACGCCGGGATCTGGGGCAAGTTACTGCTTGTGTCCTCTTCCGGCACCGGCGAGTCTATTCCCATCACGCCCGACAGCGCGGGAGCCGGAGTCGGCCGGGGCGCATCGTTGCCCTGCGCCGGCGGGTTCTGCGCGGCGGAGAGGACCTCCAGGCCCAGCAAGACGAATCCGAGAATCGAGCATTTTCGAATGTTCATACGCGCCCCTACGGGACTATCACCGTATCGCCCGGCAGCAACCGGATGTTCTGCTCCAGGTTTTTACCCTTGATCACTTCCTTGTAGTTAAACGGAAATCGCTTCTGCGTTCCGTCCGGACCTTGCCGCATAACATAGATCGATTTCTGCTTCGCGAAGTCCTTGAAGCCGCCCGTCATGGCGATGGCATCGAGCACAGTGGTGGAACCTGTTAACAAATAAGTGCCGGGTCTGGCAACCATCCCCAGAACATTGATTTTCTGACTCTTGCTCTCCGTTACGATGACCGTGACTTCGGGATCGGAAATGTAACTCTGCAGGCGTTTGGTGATCTCCTGCTCCAACTGCCGCGGGGTCTGACCGCCGGCCTGCAGTTCTCCCGCCAGTGGCAGCGAAATCTTGCCGTCGGATCGCACCGGAACCGAGCGTGTGACGTCGGGCTCTTTCCACACATTGATTGCGAGCACATCGTTTGCGCCGATCACATAGGAATCGTCGGAGCGGCCCTTGTCCGGAGTCTGGGCTCCCGTTCCGCGACTTTCGCCGGCATTCTTGTCTGCGTTGGCAGGCGGCGCCGGGGGCGCGCTACCAGACTGCGCAAACAACCCAACAGAAGCCAGCATCAGCGCGGTGGTCTGCAGGATATGAATCAGGTTCGTTTTTAGGGTCATGAGCGGCGCCTCTTCGCTATTGATGACGTTAGATCGCAAATCTACTTTGCTTCCCGTGCGCCGTTATAGCTGTACAGGCGATGAGAATCGGGCGGGACCAGCCGGTACTCCTGGATTTTATAAAGCAGGGCGCGATAGCTGATGCTGAGCAGGCGCGCGGCCGCTTTGCGGTTCCAGTGGGTCTCTTCGAGCGCATGTGCGATCGCACCGCGTTCGGCCTCCCCTTTTGCATTTCTTACCAGCGACTTCAGCGAAGATTGTTTTTCGCCCGCGGAGTGGCCGTTCTTTCCGTTTTCGTGTCCGTTTCCGCTGCCATGTCCGTTCGCTGTTGCGGAGTGGGGATGCGAATTCAGTTCTTCCACCGCTGCGCTCTCGTCGCCAAAAACCAGGAACCGTTTCACGAAGATTTCCAGTTCGCGGAGATTCCCCGGCCACGCGTAGTGCTGGCAGGCATCGAGCAGCGCGCCTGAGAAATGGGGTGCCGGCACGCCATAGCGGCGCGTCAGCCGATTCATGAAGTGTCCCAGAAGCAGCGGAATCTCCTCGCGCCGTTCCCGGAGGGGCGGCACGTGCAGTTCGAACGCGCTCAGATGGTAGTACAGCTCTTCATGAACCCTCTTTTCGGCCACTGCCAGCTCAAGATCCCCCCGCGTGGCAGCGATGATGCGTACGTCAATGCGGATCGGCGACTGGCCACCGAACCTTACGAACTCCTTCGTCTGAAGCAACCTTAAGAGCCGTAGTTGGACCGGGCCCGGCATGGCGTCGAAATCTTCCAGCAGGATCGTTCCCTTGGCGCACTGCTCGAACTTGCCGGGCTTGGACTCCAGCCGTCCATTCCCATTGGAGTATTCGTAACCGAACAATTCACTCTCCAGCATATCCGCCGTCAAAGCGGCACAGCTCACCCTTGTAAATTCGAAGCTGGAGCGAATCGAGAGGGAATGAATGAGCCGCGCGGCAGTCGCTTTCCCACTCCCCGCCTCACCGGTAATCAACACCGGGACATCGGTCTGGGAGAGCAGTTCGGCCTGCGTCCGCAGCCGGCGGGTCGCCGGGCTGGCTGCGACGAAATACAGCTCTTCGCCGATTTGCTCGATTTCTGGTTGATGCATGATGTGATCCGGGAAAGTGTGGAACGACCTGCGAGTTAAAAGAGAAAGATTGTTGACGGGAAACTTGCCTCGGCTGAATCTAGATGGGCTTTACGTCGTAGCCGTCAATGCGTACCGCCAGCGAGCGCTGAATCGCGTCCACCGAGATGACCAGGCTGCGGTCGCCGTTTTCGGAGAGAAATACTCCCTCCACTCCGTCCAGCGCGCCGCCGCATACCCGAACTCGTTGACCCACTTTCAGAAAAGGATGGGAACGGCAGGGAGTTGTCTGCGAAAGAACCGTACGAACACTCTCGATCTGCTCATCCGGGATCGACATGCCCGCCCCACGGATTCCTACAAAGCCCAGGACGCTCTCTACCTGATAGACTCGCGTCCGGTCTTCCGGGTTCAAAGCGCACCGTACGAACACATAGCAGCTGAACAGCGGGACTTCCACGGTCTTTTTGCGATCGCTCCAGCGGTGTGTTTCGCGTACGGTGGGAAGGAAGGTTTCCATGCCCTGATCCCGCAAGCGATGCTCCACCGCTCTTTCATGTCGCGCGCGTGTGTGCAGCGCGTACCAACGGAGTTCTTCCGCAGCCGGCAACGGCGCCAACACGCTTGCGACTTCGTGGTTTTGACTGGCGCTACTCATAGCTTCGCCCTCTGGGTCCCATCGCACAGGGTCCACCTGAATGGCATGGGGAAACGCTTCTCTTAGGGGAGGAGTTACTACAGGGGAGAAAACTGCGACCGCTGTCTTGTCGCAGCTTCACGGTAAAGTTACCTGCAAGACCGTGCAAGTGGTACAACGGCCTCCGACCGCTCGGCCCTAGACCAGTGAGAGGCAGGCTTCCTATGAACCATCCAGTTGGGTCAGAGACGCTCTTCCTTGGCACAACAGTGGTATACCCCAACACGAATCTCCAGTCCTGGAACCGGCATTGCCTGATTCGATCGCTGTGATTTTCTGTATCACATTGAATCAATGTATCTTACGAAGAACTCTATCTGGGTCTTTGTGCGGTCTTTAGGGCCGCTCATGTGGCAAACATCTGCAACTTTGTTCCGGAGGATCAAAGTGAGACGGGAGTCCGGAACAACTGTGCACGCTTTTGCATAGGTTGCAAACCCGTTTCTTGCCGATAGAAGTTTTTGGTGGTAGTCTGATCCGCGTAGAAGGAACTTGATCGGCCTTTTTTTCGTGCCTGCTTGTCCTTCTCCTCCCCCGAGATTGGCTTTCCCCAGGCTGTTGATTTTTGACCTGAACGTGTTTCTGGCCCCCTCCAGACACGCCTCCGGTCCACCAAAATTGTTACGAGGAGGCCCGATGCCATCCCACGAGGAGAAAGGCGCGGACTTTATCAGCATCGTGGTTGCGGACAGCACTCGCATCCACACCCAACTTCTCGCCGACGCCATGCGCAGCGACCGCGGTTTGCAGGTCGTAGCCTCAGCGTCGAGTTCCGAGGAATTGCTAGCCGCAGTCGCGCGCGTGCCCATCGATGTTGCGGTCATCAGCTACAGCCTGGACGACCAGCCCGGGCGGGGAATCGAGGTGCTGCGGGAAATACGCGCGCTCCGGCCCCAGATCAAGGGAGTCTTATTGCTGGACTCTTCCCGTCCGCAAGATGTACTAGACTGTTTTCGCGCCGGCGCCAAGGGTATTTTCGCCAAGCACGAACAGCTGGAAAGCCTTTGCAAGTGCATTCGCTGCGTCCATGAGGGACAGATCTGGGCGCGTAGCGTCGAACTGGAACACGCGCTCGAAGCTCTCGCCAACTCGCCGCTCGTCCGAGCGACTAATCACAAAGGGCTCGAACTGCTTTCCGCGCGTGAACGCCAGGTGGTGCAGTACCTGGCGGCGGGTATGACGAACCGCGAAATTGCCGAGTCTCTGGGCTTGAGCCGTCACACCGTCAAGAACTACCTGTTCCGCATTTTCGACAAGTTGGGTGTGTCCAGCCGCACCGAGCTGCTCTACCTCACCATGAGCAGCTCGCAGGCTCGCACACAGGATTCCTCGAATGCCGAAGAGGAAGAAGGATTGCCCGCCCTGCTCAAGGCTGCCGAAGCCGGACACTCCTGGGCACAGCTTCGGCTGGTAGAACACTACTGCCAGACGAACGGGAATGCAGCCGACCCGGTAACGGCCTATATGTGGTGCCTGCTTTCCGAGAGAACGGCAGCTTCGATGCGCGGCCAGATTGAGAGCAGCAAAACCAATCTCAGCCGGACTCTGTCCCCCCAGCAACTGGCCGAAGCCGAGCAGCAAGCTGCCGAGTGGCAGAAGGACACCAAGAAGAAATCGGGCTTTGCCGAGGTGGGAGAGCAACCAAGCAAGACGAGGATGATCGTCGGCGTTCCGTAACCTACCAGGTCAAGGTCATTGGAAAGAGTCCTTTCGGGCGGCGAGTAGCGAGTTACAGGGTTACGTCATCCCTCGATTCCGGCCCCATCTTCCAACACCAGACAACTCCGGCTCATGACAGCACGCAAGGGGTCAGCGGGTCGTCTTCGACGCTGCCTTCACTCGCCAAGCTGGCTGTCGGCTTCGTAGCCGCGAATTCGATAGTATTGTGATTCAGCCGTCTCACGCCCGCTGACGGGCGAAACCATCCACTCGCGGAGAGGAAAAATATGGCGATCGCCACCACTAATCCGGCAACCGGAGAACTGCTAAAGAGCTTCGAGCCTCTCGCGCCCGGCCAGATCGAGCAGAAGGTCCAGCTCGCGACCTCGGCGTTCAAGACCCACAGCCGCTCTCCGTTCGCGGAGCGGGCGCGGATGATGCTGCGCGCGGCCGAGATCGTCG
>ORMF011053354.1_pt1 | contig 32285 bp, 33 predicted proteins | sample 1779871 | NCBI WGS metagenome assembly ORMF01 (sample SAMEA104232316, study PRJEB22302) | groundwater metagenome | biome: forest; feature: aquifer; material: groundwater | place: USA | collected 2011-08-07 | depth 5.4 m | reverse complement strand
TGGATGAACAAAATAGACAATAGAGTACCTTTCTACATTAGGCTTTGCGACAACTCGATGTAGAGCGCTTTTAAAATATCCGTTGGTTAGATTTTGTAGTTTATCTCCCCCATTGATAATAAAAGCATTTAAAGGGACTTTTACATCGATCCATTTCCCTTCATGAAAAATCTGCAACCCTTCTTCTGTTGCCATAGGAAGTATCGTAAAAAAATCGATATCCGTATGTTGAGCTGCCCAAACAGTTCCAGGAGCTGGATTAGCAGGATAATGTAGAGCTCGTAGAAGGCACTCCCCCTTTGCCGTCATACTTGTAAAATAGTCTTCTTTTTCTCCAACAGCTAAGGCAAAGGCCTTTTGGAGCACATCCCCATGTTCATCTAACGAAACGAGAAGTTTTTCTAAAGGATTTTGTAAATCCATCCAAATAGGCCACAGGTTTTTTGTTCGTCCAATATGGATAAACTCTTTAAAATCTTTTTCCTTACATCCTTGAGCCACTTCACTTGGTACATAACCTCTTTGACCACTTAAAGAAGGATCACAGATTTCAAGCTTTCTTTCCATTGAAGTTGAGAAAAAGTCTTGTGAGGCTTGATACGCTTGAAGAAGAGTTTTCTCTTCAATATCAGGATTAACTACTGCAAAAAAACCCACCTCATGCATCGCCTTTGCTACCTTATCAACAAAAGCTTGCTTAGTTGCTATATTATAAAAATCATGTAGATCTACAACAGGGATCGTAGAATCCAACTCTTGTACATCTCCTTGAAGAGAAGTGAGGCAAGAAAACATAGTAATTGTAGTTATAAAAATAATCCGTATAAGAAACATTTAACTCTCCTTTTCATTTAAAATGAAAGAAGACGCTAGCGCTATTTGTTAATTTTAACAAGCATTTTCCTTGACAAATAGCTATTTTGTTTTATTCTCATAGGAAACCAAGCTCTAACTTCAGTGTATCTTATGCCTATGTTTCCTTTAGCTTCTTTACAAGCCTTTTCAGGGGCTTACTCTCAGTCCGATTTTTTCGGAAAAGTAATTATGGGAGGGCTTTTTATTTTATCTCTCCTTTGTTGGATTGTATTAATCTATAAAGTGTGGCAAGCAAGAAAGGTAAAACTCTCTTCTCTTCACTTACAAAAGCTCCTTAAGAAAAACAAAAATAGACTTCTTAATCTGGAGCCTTCAGAAGTAACGCTTCCTTTACCTAAATATATCCCGCAACCTTTTGCAGAGATCTATTTTGACCTAAAAGAAAAGACAGTAGAGACCCTCGATAAAAAGATTTTTTTCTTAAAACAGTTAAATGGAGAAGAAAATGTTTATCTTACCCCAGATGATATCAATCTTTTAGAACAACATGTAACGACAACAATTTCTATCCAAGGCAAAATCTTAGAAAAACATCTATTCATCCTCTCAACGATCGTAACTCTAGCTCCTTTTTTAGGACTCCTTGGAACTGTATGGGGTATTCTAGTCACCTTTGCAGAATTACATGCTGGAGGCTCTGCCGGTTCTAATTCTATTATCTTAGGGGGACTTTCAACAGCACTTGCTACCACTGTTTTAGGATTAATTATTGCCATCCCAGCACTCATTGCTTACAATTATCTAAGAAATAACCTAAAATCTTTTTCTTCTGATATGGAAGACTTTCTTTATACCCTTCTTTCTACTTTGGAATTGCAATATAGAAAAGCTGATCTAACGTAAAAGGTTTTATGACAAATAGACGATCTCGATCTTCACAAGCCGGAGCTCAAGAAGAGGAATCCCTACTCAATCTAACCCCTTTGATTGATGTTGTTTTTGTTGTATTAATTATCTTTATCTTGATTGCTCCTATGCTAGAAGTAGATAAAATAAAACTCTCATCTTCTTATCAAGAGGCCAAACATAGTAGCGCCTCTACTGCAAGTCCTATTGCGATTCATGTCCATGAAGATAATTCCATATGGATCAACCAAAAAAAAGTTTCTCTTGAAGAGCTCCCTTCTTTATTAAAACGGGAAAGACAAAAAAACCTCACTCAGACACCTCAGCTTTTTCATGATAAAAAAGCCCATTTTGGAACCTACCAGATGGTAAAAAATGCAGCAGAATATGCAGGTTATGAAGAACTAGATGTCATACTGCTGCCCGGATCGTCATGACTTTTCTGCACAAGCTCTCCCTTTGGTGGGAAAAAGATCCTATGAGAGGCAAGATATGCCTTATTCTAACAGCCTCACACCTACTAGCTTTAGTATTTATCTCACATACTCCTACACCTATTAAAAAAAACCATAAAATCGTGGTGAGAACAATACAAGCTTCAGCGCCTTCTATAATAACTTCCGCTCCTGCAAAAAAAAAACAAGTTAGCGCTCCTCAAAAAATACCCACACCCACACTGCCTGCTCCTGTTAAAAAAAAAGAAATCATACCACCTAAACAAGCTGCCCCAAAAGCACCTATTAAAGAACCTCCTAAAAAAGTAGAAAAAAAACCATCTTTAGCAAAAAAAACACCGCCAATTCCACAAAAAACTAAGACATCTCCGCCGCCTCTTCCCTCTCCATCTCAAGATCTACAAAAATCTCTTAAGGAAATAGAAGAAACCATTGCTAAAATAGCCACTAACAATGATAAAATGTCTTCTAGGCCAAGAAAAGAAACTTTACCGAAATTAGACCTGCTTCCTGAAAGCTTAAGCTTACCCTTAGGCCTAGAAGAAGACTATGCTTCTTCCTTAGTTGCGTATTTAGAGGAGCATCTTCGATTACCTGATAGCGGAGAAGTAAAAATTGAGCTAACATTACGCAAAGATGGCAGCATAGAAACTGTGAAGGTTTTATCTGCAAAGAGCGAACAAAATAAAAAACGATTAGAAGAACATCTACCCAGACTCCATTTCCCCCCTTTTCCTAAAGAGGAGAAAGAAAAAAAGTCTAAGGTTTTTATTCTAACTTTTTGCAACGATTTTTAAAGGATTTTTTTATGAAATGTAAAGCCCTCTTTCTTTTTATCTTATCCTTCATCACATGCACCCTTTTTGCAAGTGAAGCTCCGCAAGAAATACGGATTCATCTTTTAACAGAAAGTTCTCTTTCTTCTATCTATCTATCAGAGATCACAGGAGCATCTAGCACATTCCCTCCATCTTACCTGAAAGAACTAGAAAAAGTTTTACGTCATGATTTCCATTATAATGGGAAAACTACCGTGCAAGATAAGAACCCTGAAAAAGAAAAGAGCCTTCAATCAGGTGCTATCTCTTCTATACAAGCTCCCTTTGCCATCTCTTTTTCTCTAAAAGGGAAAAATCTTCAAGCAAAAGCTTTTGATATACTGGCTAATAGCGCAAAATCTTTTCCGGAAATAACCCTCACAGGATCTTTATCCGAAGATAGAAAGCAACTACATAAACTTAGCGACTCTCTTCATAAGGCTCTATTTAATAGCGAAGGGATAGCAAGCTCTAAGATCCTTTACTCCTTCCAGAAAAAAGATTCTTCAGGTCAGCTGATCTCAGAGATAGCAGAGTGCGACTGGGATGGAGAAAACATCCGCAGCCTAACTCACGAAAATAGCTACTGTATCAATCCTGTTGTCATCCCTAAAGGGGAAAAATTTCATAAGGACCTTTTTTTATATGTCTCTTATAAAACAGGACAGCCTAAGATTTTTATCAGCTCTAAAGAAGAAGGCAAAGGGAAAAAAGTTGTCGACATCCGCGGCAATCAAATGCTTCCTGCTATTTCTAGACAAAGAGATAAACTTGCCTTCATCTGCGATGCTAGCGGAAGAACAGATCTTTTTGTCCAGTCCATTCAACCAGAAACAGGACAGATAGGGACTCCTAAACAAATTTTTTCCTATCCAAGATCTTCTCAAGGATCTCCAACTTTTAGTCCCGATGGCTCAAAAATTGCTTTTGTTTCAGACAAAGACGGCACACCCCGAATCTATCAAATATCCTCTGAAGTTAAAAGCACAAGACAACCTTCTCACATGATTACAAAAAAAAATAAAGAAAATACTTGCCCTTCTTGGTCTCCTGATGGCATAAAATTAGCCTATAGTGCTAAAACGGAGGGAGTGCGCCAAATTTGGATTTATGACTTCGTATCAGGAGAAGAAAAACAACTTACCTATGGTCCTGGGAATAAAGAGAACCCTTGTTGGGCGGCAAACAGTTTACATATTGTATTTAATTCAACAGACGATAATTATTCTGATTTATACGTAGTAAACTTACACCAACCTAATGCTATAAAAATTACAAAAGGCCCCGGAAAAAAACATTATCCTGCGTGGGGCTCGCGCTAAATTACAAAATTAATGAGAGGACTCATGAAAAAATCTACAATTTTAACACTAATTCTATCATGTGCATGCTGCCTTATCTTAGACAGCTGCAAAACAAAAAGCAGCAACGTATGGGATGATTCCGATTCAACCATGGGAAGCTATAAAAGACCAAAAGAACGAGCTATTTGGGGATCTAATGACACAGCAGATATTGCTACTGTCGATTACCGCTCCTCTTCTGCTAGTAATAGTGATTTCATCCCACTTGAAGATGAAGATCTAAAAGGGCAGTTCTCTGAACTTATCTTTGCTCAACCTAAAGATTCTCCTGGAGAAGATGGAAGTGCCCTTCCTGGCATCAGTGGCTTTAGCTCTCCTACAGGGACCTTAGCTCAGATCTTTAAAAATGTGTATTTTAACACAGATGAATATACACCTAAAGATGCAGAATCTTCTGCTATAATTGGAAAAATTTCTACTTATCTAAAAACAAATCCTAAGACCTATGTATTTGTTACAGGAAACTGCGATCAAAGAGGCCCAGAAGCTTATAACCAATCCCTAGGAGCCAAAAGATCCAACTCCATTAGATCTTTACTGATTAAGCAAGGGGTTAGTCCGGAGCAAATCCATACCGTTTCTTATGGAAAAGAAAAGCTTGCTGATACAAATAATAATGCAGAGGCTTGGGCTAAAAATAGACGTGCTGAATTTAAAATTTTTGTAAAAAGATAAACTCTTATGAAATACACCTCTGCCTGCTTTTTCCTTTGCGCCTTATGCTTAATAGGCTGCTCTGCTCCTCTAGCTGTCTTACATCAAGACAAACATGAGACCTCTCTTGCTGTAAGAGAGCTAAGAGAAGAGTTAGCTGATATGAGACATGGACTCAATAATACACAGGTAGAGCTACAAATTTTAGAAGAGCAATATAAAACACAAGAAGGCGACTTTAAAAAAGTCGCCTCTTCTTCACCTATGCAAGATCCAAGAGTTGCTGCCCTAGAAAAAAAAATAACGCAGCTATCTACTCATGCCAATCAAACAAGCCAATACTTAAATGATTGTAATGTAAAAATTGCAGAATTAGAAAAAGCCCTTCAGCATCAAAACGCTATGTTAACAGAAATTGTTCAGTTAAAATCGAGCCTATCTTCTTTAACAAGCTCTCTGCAAAAAGATTCAACAGGAGACTCTTGCTATAAAGTAAAAGCAGGGGATTCTTTAGAAAAGATTGCTAGGTTATACAAAGTGTCTATTTCTTCTCTTAAAGAAGAAAATAATTTATCCAACAACAAAATCATGATAGGACAAGAACTTAAAATTCCTTCAGGATCCTCTAGATGACAAAAGCAAGTATCGGTATTTTTGATTCAGGATTTGGGGGTCTCACTGTTATGAATGCAGTGAAAAACCTATTACCTTATGAAAATATCATCTATTTTGGAGATACGGTCAACTTGCCTTACGGCAATAAAAGCGCTGAAGCTATTTCTGGATACTGTCTTAAACACACAGAGTTTCTCTTATCTCAAGGGATCAAACTACTCATCATTGCTTGCCATACAGCTTGTGCCTCAAGCTATGAACAAATAGAAAAAATATCTCCTATTCCTGTCATCGGAGTCGTAGAGCCAAGTCTTTCTCTTATCAAAAAACATGCAAAAACAGGAAAGATCGCCCTTTTAGGAACTAGAAGAACCATTCATTCTCAAGTTTATCAAAATCTTATAGCCGCCTCTTTCCCTCATTCCGAAGTGATAAGTATCGCATGCCCCTTATTTGTTCCTATCGTAGAAGAAGGCTATGCAGATCATCCTCTTGCTGAGTCTCTTGTTCAAGAGTATCTAAAACCTCTACAAAAACAATCTATTGAAGCTCTTCTTCTTGCTTGCACCCATTATCCTCTTTTGCAAAAGTTCATTCAAAAAGAAATGGATCCTTCTACAATTTTAATTGACCCTTCTACAGAGTGTGCTAAACAAGCTCAAGCAATTTTACAAGAAAAAAACCTTCTCAATAAAAACCTAATATCGCCTAACTACACATTCTATGTTTCAGATGATCCAGAAAAATTTCGATTCTTTGGAAAAAATTTCTTCCCTCACCCTATGGAACAGGTAATTTCCACTCACAACTAATAAAAATGGACAAAACTTCTTATGACACAAAAAAAAAGAATTATCTTCATTGAAGATGAAGAAGATATTGCAGCGCTTATCAAATTACAAGCTGAACTATCAGGCTATACTTTGCATGTAGAAGTAGATGGCATTAATGGATATCGAGCCATAGAAAGAGAGCAACCTGATCTTGTCTTATTAGATATCATGCTTCCTGGTCAAAATGGCTTTGATGTCTGCCGAAAAATGAAAAGCCAAGCAGAGCTTAAACACATCCCCATCATGATTTTAACAGCTAAAGCTGAAGAAATTGATATCATTTTAGGACTAGAGCTTGGAGCTGATGACTATATAACAAAGCCCTTCTCTCCTAAAGTGCTATTTTCTAAAATAAAAGCTCTCTTAAGAAGATCCAAAGAACCTGAAAAGACCCTAGAAACTCTAATATTTGGAGAATTCTCCCTAGAAGTAGATCGCTATATCCTCAAAAAAGGGGATCAAATCATCTCAGCTACTCTATCAGAGTTTGGCATCATAAAAAGACTCTTTTCTCATCGAGGAAAAGTCCTTACCCGAAACCAACTTCTAGATGATCTACATAACGATGAAGCTGACGTTGTAGATAGAAACATCGACGTCCACATCGCCTCCCTACGAAAAAAATTAGGACCCAACTTTGACTGGATAGAAACAGTTCGAGGGATAGGATATCGATTTAAAGAAGAGCTTGCCTATGCAGCAAAGAAAAGCTCTTTTGAAGAAAGCTAAGCTCTAAAGAAAGAAGCTTTGCAAAGTATGTAAGGCTTCTTTTAACCACAAATTGTCAATTATACATATTTACTTCCGCACTAACTTTCTTTTTAAAATGCCGATATAGGGGTCTTAAAAGTAATAAAACCTTCCTCGGGGTAAGTAAAATAGGCAGAAGTTGAACCCAAAAGCTTGGAATCTTTAGAAGATGCCTACAGCAAAAAGAAAAAGTCTTCCTGATAGGAACATCCCTTTTAGAAGATAGTTTTATCTTGCGTATGTGGCCTAAAAAATGCAAAGAAGAGACTTTATTCATGACTTTTCTATGTAATCTTTTTTGATCTAAAAAGAGCCCTTTGGTAATCGCCTTATACCCCACGATATCAAGAGCAAAGCGTCCATGAGACCCAAGCTGCTTAGCAAAAGAGTCATTATCGCTTCTCCATCCTACACAAGGAGTGTGAATATATAACCATCTAGGATCCTTTTGAATCATCCGTCCGATGATATAAATAAGAACATAGGCGTTAAAATATAAAGACACATCCTCTTCTTCTACAACAGCTAGCCAAAGAGATCTTCTTACAACTTGAGCGGATAAAAAACCAAAAAGAACAAATAGAGAAGAAAAACAACTAGGGGCATCTTGAAACAACCTGTTTTGATCTCTTCCAAAAGATGGCTCCATCCATCTTTTTTGTAAAAGTGCATCATAAGCTGCTCGATTAACAGTGATTCCCGTTAGGGAATCATCTAAGGAATCTAGAATCTTCTTTAGACCGTTAGGTTCTAGGATATCATCATCTCCCATAAGCCAACAAAAAGTGCCAGATCCCATCTCAACACTTTTTAAAAAACAGCGATCAGGACCTACATTTTTTGCAAAACGCTCATACACGATTCTTGGATGCTTCTTTTGCCACTCTTGAACAACCTCTTTAGTCTGATCAGAAGAGCCATTATCACAAATGACGATCTCGACCCTTTCATCATACTGCGCTACAATAGATTGTAATAGATCAGGTAGGCAATGCGCTCTATTATAAGAGGGAATGCAAATAGATAATAAATATTTCATACTTATAATATATACATGATTCTTGTGTAGATTGCAAATCTTTTAAAATGATTGTAAGAAAATGATTGCAAAAGAGATTTACCTATTGTTATACTAGAATTTATAGGAGTTTTTATGTTTACCAAATTTTTAGATCCTAAAAATGATGTAGCCTTTAAGAAAATATTCGGAAGCGAAAAAAATAAAGATATTTTAATTCATTTTCTTAATGATATTTTAGTTTTTAAAGGTAAGCGTCCTATCTGCGAGGTTACCTTCTTAAAAACGACCCAAGATGCAGAAACCGCATCCAAGAAAACAAGTATTGTAGATATTTTATGCTCAGATGAAAAGGGATGCAGCTATATCGTAGAAATGCAAGTAGCTCAGTCCAAAGGATTTGAAAAAAGAGCACAATACTACGCCTCTAAAGCCTATAGCTCTCAAGCTAAAAAGGGAGATAAATATCACAATCTAAAAGAAGTTATCTTCTTAGCTATTGCAGATTATGTGATGTTTCCAAAAAAAACAAAATACCAATCCGATCATGTGATCTTGGATAAAGAAAGTCATGAACATGACTTAAAAGACTTCTCCTTTACTTTCATAGAGCTTCCAAAATTCAATAAACCGCTTTGCGATCTGGCTACCCTTCGAGAAAAATGGTGCTATTTTTTTAAACATGCAGATGAGACTTCTCCTCAAGATCTCAAAAAATTAATAGGCAATGATCTTATCATAGAAAAGGCCTATCAAGAACTCGATAGCGCCTTTTGGACAGATGAAGAGCTAAGAACCTATGAAAAAATAGAAAAACAGACAAAAGATTACATAGCAAGCTTAGAACAGAAATATGATGAAGGAATGGCAAAAGGAGAAGCCAAAGGAGAAGCTAAATTAGCTGCAGAAAAAGCTAAAGCCGAAGCTAAATTAGCTGCAGAAAAAGCTAAAGCCGAAGCCAAATTAGCAGAAGAAAAAGCTAAAGCCGAAGCCAAATTAGCAGAAGAAAGAGCTAAAGCCGAAGCCAAATTAGCAGAAGAAAGAGCTAAAGCCGAAGCCAAATTAGCAGAAGAAAGAGCTAAAGCTGAGGAGGAGAAAATATTAGACCGTAAAAATATGGCACGTGAATTGCGTGAACAGGGTGTTTCCATTTCTATTATTCAACGTTCAACCAAATTATCTGCAAAAGAAATCGAAGATCTATAACTACAATAAGCTTTATAGGAACTTTTATGTTCACCAGATTTTTAGACCCCCAAAATGATTTCGCCTTTAAGAGAATATTTGGAACTGAAAAAAACAAAGATATTTTAATCCATTTTCTTAATGATGTTTTAGTTTTAAAAAAAATGCACTCCATCTCTGAAGTTACCTTTTTAAAACCGCCTCAAGACCCGGCAATTTTCTCAAAAAAGACAAGCATTGTAGATATCTTGTGCAAAGATAGAGAGGGAAATAGCTGTATTGTACAAATGCAAGTGGCGCAGACCAACGGATTTGAAAAAAGCGCGCAGTACTACGCCTCTAAAGCCTACAAAGATCAGGTTGCAAAAGAAATTATCTTCTTAGCTATTACAGATTATGTAATGTTTCCTAATACACCAAAAATCCAATCGGATCATGTGATTTTGGATCAAGAAGATGAACACAACTTAAATAATTTCTCCTTTACTTTCATAGAGCTTCCAAAGTTTAATAAAACGCTCGATGAGTTATCTAACATCCGAGAAAAATGGTATTATTTTTTAAAAAATGCAACTGAAACTTCTCCTCAAGATCTCAAAAAACTGATAGGCCATGATCCTATCCTAGAAAAAGCCTATCAAGAATTAGTTGGCGCTTTTTGGTCAGATGAAGAACTAAGAACTTATGAGCAAGTAGAAAAACGGACCAACGATTATCTTGCGTGTTTAGAACAAAAGTTTGAAGAGGGAAAAGCCGTAGGAAGAACTCTAGTAAAAGCTAAGCTGATTGAAGAAAAGGTTAAAATTATAAGAATTTTGGCTCAAGAAATAATTGAAATTGAAGCAACTCTGGTTAAAGAAATAGCTGAAATTCAAAAAGAAAATATATTATCTATTAAAGATATGGCGTGCAAATTACGCGAACGCGGCATTTCAATTTTTACTATTCAACATATAACAAAACTATCTGCAGAACAAATCGAAAATCTATAATTTTTTCTCAAATCTCTCCTAAAAGTTTTGATACACAATATACTACATCAGAAGGGGTAATTTCTTCTAGATAGAGTGCCCTTGGATGGACCTTTTCTTTACATCTTCTGATACATCTATTATGGACAAGAAGATAACAGCTCGGTACTTCAGGAAGCCAAAGCTCCACATTGGCATTATAAAGATAGATTCCAATGAAGGGCACTCCGTCTAAAGCAGCTAAATGACAAGGAAGTGAATCTATAGAAATAACTAATCTAGCTTCCTCTATCACTTTGGATAGACCTTGAAAATCTAACTGATCACAAAGATTTTCTCCTAAAAAAGCTAACCCGGATTCTGCGATCATAGCCCTATCTAACGCTCCTTTACCTGTCATTACTATCTCATATCCTTTTTCTTTCAACGCCCTTCCTAAAGAGCCCCAATGAGAGCTAGCCCAAGCCTTACGAGTATCTGATGTACCTAAATGTAAAACCACTTTACATTGACCTTCCTTTAAACGAAAAAAGGGCCTCTCTTCTTTCATCTTTATTCCTATCTTTTCTAAAAGAAGAGGATAGAGCTTAGGTAAGTACCTTCCTAGATCTAACAAATGAACAGGATCCGTTATCCACGCCTCATAGCCTCCACTTGTAAAAGCTATCCTTCGTGCAACCCTTGCTCTACGCATTAAAGGGATACTATTTGGGAAAAAAGGATGAAGCTCAATGCTTATATCGTATCCAACTTTTTTTATCTCTCGGATCGCTTTAGGATACACTCTAAAAAAATGGTATACTAAAGAGTAAAGGTTCCTTATCCTCCCTTGACCCAATACCATCCAACTAGGAACTTGATGTATATGATCAATTTCCTTGCATCCTTCTATTACAGAAAAAGAGCCTGGGGCACAGATAAATCCTATCGTTGCAAAAGGCCACTTATTTCGAATATGAGGGATCACAGAAGTAGCTAATAGAACATCTCCTAAAGAAGCAAAGCAACAAAGCAGAATCTTAGGATTTTCTGGAATCGATTGCTTTTTTTTATCTTTAAAACAAAATCGAATAAAATAAGAAAGAGGATCATAGATAGAAAAAAAAAGATGGGCAAATCTCCCATAAAGAATCTTACCTTCACCCATATGACTTTTTCTCTATATGTAAATTCTTAAGCTGCTTAGGCAGTGCCCAACATACCGTAAGTACATACGACAAAGACAGCCCGAGCAAAATCCCTACTATTCCAATGTGAATGGAAAGGAAGTACTGTAAGCTTAAACTTAACACGGCTTGGATAGGCACTAAATAGAAAAAAGAGGTTAATTTACTATGGCTTTGTAAAGCCATAGCAAAAAAATCTGCAACGACTCTCGTAGATAGATATAAACCAAAAGCAATAATCCCTATCCATCCTAGAGAAATCTGAAAAGCTCTTTCTATAAAAGGAGATAGACCCCAAACAAAACAGGTAAATAGGCAGATTCCTAAAATACCTATAGTGCAATGCTTATAAATAGTTTTTTCTACTTCTTTAACTTTTCCCATTAATAATGCTTGGCTACACTCTGGCATAAGAACCTGTAAAAAAGCTGCGTAAGCAAAAGAAGCCACTCCAAAGATCTTACAGAGGATATTATACTCTACAATCTCATCTATAGATAGGGTTCTAGTTATAATTAAAGAATCGGATAAAGAGACTAAAGCTGCCATTATAGCAAAAAGCCAAAAGCCTCTAGCTCTTTTTATCATATCCCACTCTAACGGCCCCTTCCAGCTCACCTCTGAAAAGATCTTTATAGCTAAAAGGCAAGACCCTAGAGCTGGGATCCCTAGACTAAAAAATACAGCTGACATCAAAGACAATTTTCCTAAAAAGCCAAAACTCAGTGTGCAAGCTAAAGAAATAAGATGCGCCATACTTTGCACAAGATACATTTGATAACCCTTTTGTCTAGCAACTACGATCTTCCCTCCAATAGAACCCCACATGCCTAAAATAAAAAAGCATCCTGCAAATAAAAAGATATTTTTCATCTTTTCTATAGAGCCCATCTTATGTAAAAAAAAGGAAGAGAAAGAAGGCAATAATTGATACAGCAGTAAAACTCCAACAAATAAGGAACACAAACTAATAAGCAAAGTTGTTTTAAGAAAAGCCCCCTCTTCTATTCCTTTCACTTGATTTTCAGAAAGTGTATTTTGTACACTAGCTCCCATTCCAAAATCAAGTAACAAAAACCATGCTTCTATCCCTCCCAAAATCGCTAATACTGCATACTCTTCTCTTGGTAAATACATAAGGAGAATAGGAACTGTTATAAACTTACATGTAAGGATGATTGATCTAGAAAGATAAGCGCTAAAAATGGTCTTATAACGCGTTGAAATCTGCAAAAAAAAACTCATAGACCTCCTCATTAATCGAGGGTTAATTCAATCATTTTTGATTTCTCTTGATTCTAGTTCTTCTACGATAGACAGACTAGCTTCTAGATTTTTTGCCTCATAACTAGAAACACTGCCGGGACTCGAACATTCTCTTCATTTCAATCTGAATTTCAAATCCCTCACACATGAGCCATTGCTTTTTCATTACATCTCAATTCTAGTTGTTGAAGAGATTGAATTATTTCATCAAATTCAGGCGGTTTTTTTAAAAACATCCCCGCTTCTTTCATTTGCCGATAATCTTTCTCCAGCTGTTTTCTATCAGATTCATCCGGAATTAATCTGAAATTTCCATTTAAGCATCTGTCATAATGAGCATAACTGACATTGAATAAGGCTGTCTTATGCTGAACCACGTCATAAAGAATTTTTCGTTGAGTAAAAGCTTCTTCTCCTACCCAAGATTTGGAGAGCATAAAAAGGTCATACCAGTGTCGAGACAATCTTTCAGGGGATTGAATTAAACGCTTCCTGCTACACTCTACATGGATTAACGTCGCTTTTTCCCAAAAGGTTCGAATTGGAGATAAAGTATAAATGCTTGGCTTGGGAAATATTATTGATGTGTCTATCTCAGACAAAAATGGGGAAATTAGATGTTGATCACATGGTTCTGAAGAATTTCGAATTCCAAATTCAATAAGAACATGATCTCGTAGATATCCAGGATTTTTGTTGAATAATGCTGGATAAAAAAATCTCAGTTTCTCGCCATCTTTACTCAACGTAATATCGATTTGGCTATTAGGAAAAGCGGAAAGCGTTTGTTTTTTTAAATAAGGTAGTATTTTCGTGTGGACCAATATTTCCATTTGAGTTTTAAGATTTTCACTAATTTTTTTTTATTTGAGAACGACTAACTTGTTCAAAATTAAATTCATTTACAAAGTTTCTATAATCTATACTAATATCGACATCTTCTGAAAATCGATTAATCAATCGAAACACCTTAGATAATGATGTCCCACCTTTAAATGCCATTTTTATTGGAAGAGAAAATAATTCTTCAAGCAGCCAGAATAGCCAAAGATCCTTCTCAATGATCATATTTGAAAGTCCAAGCTTATCTTCTGCAATTCTTAAAAGGGCTTTTTGGGCGTCAGATTCTAAATCAAAATACCTTTTATTCATAAGATCGACCTTTTTGAAAATAATAAAAAATATTCGCCATCCAGGCCGGCATATGATTTACCTCTTTAAGTACACTATCGAATTCTTCATTTGATAATTGATTTTGTATCTTTTTTAGTGTCTCAAGAGATACATGCTCTCGGCCTAAATACAATAAGGCTGAAATAACTGTTCCTGCCACTGTTCCTGGTGCAATTAATTTACTTGGACTAACATGTTTTAGAAGAACAGATTGATTTTTTATTTTTACTTCTCTAGTATTTCCAGAAGTATACAATATAAGACGCATTGGTGTTTGTGTCGTTATTTGTAATTGTCGAGCAGCCTCCGCTCCATGAATTGCAATGATTTCTCCTGTCGTCTTTGCAATCGTTTCAACAATTTCTCTCGCTAGAGGTAATATCTCGCCAATATGTGGTACATGTTTCACTTTTACAAAAACCCCGCGCGCAATACGTTTGATTTCACCTTCCTTAATAAGCCGATTTAAAATTTGTCGAATGTTATCAACGGAAGCCAAATGACGCAATGAACTCGTCGTAAAGCCTTCCCCTTCTGGGATTTTTTCGAGATGTTCTTTGATTTTATCAATAGCTTTCAAAACCGCATCCTCAAATCTTCTATAACATCATCTTATTTGATCACCGACAATTTGTCACGTACTTTATTAAAAAACGTGACAAATTCCATTTATTTAGACCCCAGAATCCTATCTTAACAAGATTGATTCCAGCTACTAAACTCACTAAAAAATTACCCGATTAAGCTGAATAAATAACAGCCATAACCGCTTCTCCTCAATCTGCACCATCCACATTACAAATGTGTTACGTAAAAAATTGAAATTAAGCAACAACTGTTGCCCGATTTGGGCAAGATCTGCAAATTACCTCATGTTACTTTAAAATTATATGCGGGGAATATCCGGATGACACCTTTTAGCTCTATTACTAGATTATTTTTGGTGTAGTGATTTTGAGGTCAGATATGTCTGTCTTTTTTATAGCATTTCCATTTTTAAGGAATATTTATCGCTAAAAATGGAAGGGAAGAAAGCTTCTTCATTATAAAAAGAGCCTCTGAAAAGAGGCCCTTTTAGAAGTCGGGTTAACGGATACGTTGTCCTTTTTCATAATAACTTTCTACAACCTTTCCATCTTGGTCATAAGAAAGCTTAGGACCATGAAGCTCATCATCAACAAAGGTCTGAGTAAGATAAGGTTTGCCATTATCGAAAAACTTATTCATTTTTCCATTTCTTTTTCCAGCTACATAAGTTGCTTCAAAAACAAGAACTCCTTGTTCATTCCACTCCTTATGAACTCCATCTTTTTGGCCATTTTTATATTTCACTGAACCGGCTTGTTTTCCATTTTGGAAATAGATCTTTTCTTCTCCCTCTTGCAGATCATCTTTAAATAAGACTTTCTTATACAGTTTGCCATTAGGAAAAAATTCCGAAGAAAAACCATTTTTCTTATCATCATGAAATTCTACAACTTTAATTTCATTTCCTTTAGGACCAAAGGCTTTTGCTTTTCCTTCTTTCTTCCCAAGTACATAAGGAGTAACTCCTACTTTATTCCCTGATGGATCATATTCTATAAAGTCTCCACAAGGTAGATCATTATTAAAAAGTACTTCCATCGCTTTTATTTTACCTAATGTCTCATGAGAAGGATAATACACTTCATGAGGTCCGTGCTTAAGATTTCCAACAAAATGGTAAATCACTTCTCTTCCATCTTGAATCTTTTGATAAGATCTGCCCTCTAATTTTCCTTTAACATAATCCGCTTCTTCTAATAAAAGACCACTTTCATCCCAAAGAGATTTTTTTCCATTTAGCTCGCCTTGTGAAAAAGCTATACAAGTTTGTAAAGCTCCATTTGGATAAAAAGTTTTTTGCTGTCCTTCTAGCCTTCCTTGCGTATCATGAAAAAAGCATTTTGCAACTTGAGACTCTATGCCCTTGTCTTTAGTACTCTTAGGATGAAATTCTTTTTGTTCTCCAACAGCAATTCCATTCACGAAATTTTTTGACAACCAAAGACTTCCATCTTCATACCAAGACTCCATCTTTCCATCAACTTGATCATCTTTATACCGAGCATGTACTTTTAGGCCACCTGTAGGATAGTATTCTAAAACTTCTCCATTCGTTTTTCCGTCTTTATAATGCAAGATCTCTGTGACTTTCCCTTTTTCATACCAAGTTTTAACTTCACCTACTGGAACATCACTTTCATATCGCACATGTAAAAGAAGCCCTTTATTCTCATCCCATTCTTCAAAAAGACCGTGCTTCTTTCCATTTAAATGACCTCCTGAATATTTAAGGACTCCATTTTTATGCCATTCTTTACGCTGTCCATCTAAAAGATCATTCTTGTACGCTTCTTCTACTTTTATTTGCTTATTATCATACCAAGACTTTGTAACCCCTTGCTTCACACCTTGAACAAGTTTTACCTGTAAAGAAAGAACTCCATTTTCATGCCACTCTTCATATAGACCATCTTTTACTTTATTCTTATAAGAAGCTTTCATTTTAATCTGAGCAGAAGGATAGTATTCTTTTTGAACTCCTTCAAATTCTCCCATGACATAAGCAAATTCTACTTTAGGGTGTCCATCTTCATACCACTCTTTAAACTCCCCGTCTCTTTTTCCATCTTTAATAAGATAACTAGCTTTAACACTTCCATTTGGATAAAATTCTTTTACAGGCTCAAGCAAGGCCCCTTCATCATTATGAATAGCAATAAAAGAAGGTGTTCCATTTTCATAATTTCTATAGTGCTTGCCAACAGGAATACCTTCTTTGTATTCCCCTTCGCCAAGCAATTTCGCTTCATTAGAAAACCACTGCTCTTTACCTGTTTTCTTTCCGTCTTTAAAAGAGATTTTATAAGCTTCTTTTCCGTTATCATGGTAGTTAACATGAGTTCCAACCGGAATACCATTTCTAAAGTCTTGAACTTCTATGATTGAACGTTCTGTATTGTATACTATCTTAGCAGGATTGGCCCCATCTCCATGCAAAACCCCATTAGAATATCGAAGGCTTGCTCTCATGACCCCTGATTCAAACCACTCAATGGCATTGCCATCAGGAACACCATTTTTATAAGGAACAATAGATTGTTTTTTATTACCTTGGAAATAACGACATAAATCACCTTCCAATTTACCATTTATGTAGTTCCCTTCTTCCAGTTTATCTCCATTTTCAAAATAGGAAAAAATCTTGTTACACTGCACGCCTTGATTAAAACAACCTTCTGCTCTTAATTGCTCATTTTGATGAAAAATTTGCACTTTACCATGAAGAACTCCTCGGTCATAATGAACAATTTTTTCACATTTCCCATCTGCAAAATAAGAAATGCCTACTCCATGCGGCACAACAGTATTTTTCCATGCTTTATATCCAGGAGAATCTTCCTCTACTATAACCAAATCCATTTCGTTAGCAGGGGCTCCATTTTCATGAAACTTAATTTGTTTAACAGGAAGCGATTCCCCTTTTTCATTATCTTCAAAAAAAATAACTGTTTCTGGAGCTCCACCAGGGTGGTACACCGTTACTTTAGGTCTCCAATTTGTCTGTCTTAATTGCAACTGCTCTGCTACAGGGACCACTACTACTTCTTCTTGAGAAGAAAAACAATTAGAGGCAACGCAAAGGCCACTCATCAAAAGAAAGATAATATTTTTTTTTATCATGAAACTCCTCACCAAGGCTAAAAAAGTTAAAGATCAGGATAAAAGATCCCCCCCTTTCTCACAAGCTCTTATTGAAGAATTTTATTTTATGAATTTAAGTGAAAAAATGAAAAAGCTCTCAAAACTATATTTTGAGAGCTCTCTATTTTTCAAATTCTCAGTAAAATTAAACTTAAAATATACAGTTCTAAGTTTTATTGAACCCTTATTGACCAAAAGCCATCCAGCAAATAGCTATACCCCAAACAAAGGTAATAATAGCTACGCAAGCGTTCCACTTCGCATTCCCTAGCGTCTTTAAAACTAATTTAGGTAAGAAAAATGATAAAACAGCTCGAAGGATGAGCACCCATCCAAGTAAAGCTACTAAAAGCATATATCCTTGAATAGGAGCCATACAACACGTATTGACAATTGCTAGACCTACTAATAACTGAATGACTCCAATTATATGAAAACACGCAGGAGAACTTTTAACTGAAGCCTCTGCTTTCATAAGAGCTGATCTACAAATCAACATCCAAAGACCGTGTATAACCAAAAAAGGGCCAAATACACTTCCTAACCATATAGTATGCAACATACCTATCTCCTAATATAATGGTATTGGCCTCAACCTACAAATTGAATTAATTATTTGTCAATAAGATCTTTTTTTCTAATTGGGTAAAGGGGAGGGGAGACAAGAGAAAGACTTTTAACTAAGCCCTCCTTTATATAAAAAGGATACGCAAGATCGATACTTAAGGTTTTTTCCTCTTTTTTAGAAATAAAGGTAATAAGGGAAGCTGGAGAAATTCTACCAGAAGAAAATAAAGTAAACTCAAGATCCTTTACTAATTTCCCTTGAAATTGAATTTTTTCTACTCCCTTTAGTTCATAAGATAATGCCCCCTGTTCAACAGGAAGAGAAGCCTCGACCTGCCAATGTACAAAGCATCCCGAAGCTTCTTTTGTAATCCGACATACCACATCAGAGCCACTTGTCATAGAAAGAATTTGAAAGCGACCTAGATCTAACAAGAAAGTTTGAGAGATAGACCTAAATTCATGATAGGATAAAAGCTGGTGTCCTTTTGTCCCCACAAGAACGCTCACTAAACTAATAATAGCCAGACAGACAAGAATCTCTAAAAGGGTAAAAGCCCTTTTAACCTTCTTCTTGATCATCATCTTCTTCTTGAGCTCTAGCAGCCTCTTCTACTTTCTTAGGAGGATTTTTACCCAATTTTTTTCTTTTATGCTTTGCTAAAGACTCTGAAACAACTGTAATAGCTGTCCCTTTTTTATTAACATCAATTTTATAAGGCTTTCCCCACCCATCATTAAGTAGCTTCTTATAATCTTTGCAAAGACCCGAACGATTTAAATAATAAGCAGGCTCTTTAACAATATCCGTTAAAGGAGTCCCATCAGAAGCCTCTAAAGAGAGAATATCTTGAATCTGCAGAGCGCCTTGCTCTGTTTTAAAAGCTTTTCCTTCTTCTAAACTTCCCTTCACATTATAACCAATCACACTTCCAATCAGTCCGATTAAAAAAATCACAATCATGATCTCTAAAAGGGTGATGGCTCTTTTTTTTCGCTTATGCACCTTGATAACTCCTATAAATTATGATGAAACAAATGAACTTACATCTGTTAAAGGAAGTAAGATGGATAGTACAACCAATCCAACAACCCCGCCAAGGAACAATAATACAGCTGGCTGTAAAAATGTTACAAGTTGTAAAAGATTTTTATCTAATTCTTCCTCATAAATTTCTGCTAAGCTTTGCATCATACCGACCATATTCCCAGTCTCTTCCCCAATTTTTATCATACGAATCACCAAAGGGGGAATAAATTCAGATTCGGAAAAAAGATCGCTGATTTTTTTTCCTTCTATAACTTCTTTTTCTGTTTTAGAAAGCAATTCTTCTAAAAGATAATTTCCTACAGATTTTCTAGAAAAATAAAGAGCTTCAACTAATGGAACACCCCCGGAAAGAAGCATGGTCATCGTTCTAAATAATCGAACAAGAGCAGATTCTAAAATTATTTTTTTACAAAAAGGAAGTCTTAAAAGTCCTTCGCTAATTTTTTTTCGAACAACTTGAGATCGACTAGCCGTATAAGCCGTTAAGACAAAACCGATACTTGAAAAAAGTAGAATAAGTCCATGAGCATTTAAAAAATTACTAACAAAAAGAACAGCTTGTGTAAGGGGATGCAATTTTCTATCTTCTAAAAGCTCCTTCATAGAAGGAATTACAAAGAAAAAAAGGGCTACTACGACAAGAAAACAAAATCCTCCTAAAAAAGCTGGATATGCAAGAGAAGAAGTGAGTTGTTTTTTTAGTTTCTGTTGTTTAGAAATCAAAAAGGTAAGTTGATCAAAAGCCTCAAATAAAGAGCTACTTTGCTCTGCAGATACAACCATAGACAAATAAATCGGATCAAATGTTTCCGGATAGTGCCCGAGTGCTGAGGAAAAACTATATCCATTTTTTAACCGGTCGCAAAGATCTACAAATAATGCGTGATTTTTTGTATTCCTCTGCTTTTCTTCGATAGTTAATAAACTTTCATATAAAGGAAGCTTTGCCTTAAGAAGTTGACTTAACTCTCGAGTAAACGCCAAAAGCTGAGAAGGAGAAAGAGCTATTTTTTTTTTATCTTCTTGCAAGCTAGAGATCTCTGTTATGAGGACTTGCTCTCTTCGAAGTCGTTCTTTTGCCATAACTAATGAGTCTGCATCAATAACTCCTCGTTCAGCTTTTCCCCCAGCCCCTATCGCTTTATACTGAAATAATGCCATAACCTATCCTTCAAAGCCACGTGTGACTCTAAGAACTTCTTCTGCAGAGGTAATACCCTCTACAACTAAATTAGCCCCTTCTTGACGAAGGCTTGACATCCCAAGCTTTAAAGCAAGCCCTTGTAATTGATGGGCATCTGCAGAACAAAGCAACTGCTGTTTAATCTCTTGCGTGATCACCATAAGTTCATAGATCCCATGTCGCCCCTTATATCCAGATTCAAAGCAATGAGGACATCCTCCTGCTTTAAAAAAAGATCTTCCCTGTAGGTGATCTTTATCTAAATGCAAAAGAGCTAGCTCCTCTTCAGTGGGAATATAAGATTTTCGACAAGAAAGACAAAGAGTTCTCACAAGTCTTTGTGCGATGATTCCGGCAATCGAAGAAGTCAGTAGATAGGGCTCAATACCCATATCTATTAAACGGGTTAACGCAGAAGGAGCATCATTTGTATGGAGTGTACTTAATACCAAGTGACCTGTTAAAGAGGCCTGAATGGCAATCTCTGCCGTCTCCTTATCTCGAATCTCTCCAATCATAATGATGTCGGGATCTTGTCTTAAAATATGTCTTAGCCCTGTCGCAAAGCTTAGATTGATTTTATGATTTACCCCTATTTGTGCCATCCCCTGTAACTTGTATTCTACTGGATCTTCTATCGTCATGATATTGACTTCTGCAGAATTAAGTTCTGATAGTGCGCTATATAAGGTTGTAGTCTTTCCACTACCTGTTGGTCCTGTTACAAGTACAATTCCTTCTGGCAATGTGATGAGTTTTTTAAAGTTCTTTAAGACCTCTGATTTCATCCCAATTTTAGATAAGCCTAAAACAACGTTAGCTTTATCTAAAATTCTTAGCACAATTCTTTCTCCAAACACACAAGGAACTGTGCTAACACGGAAGTCAATATGTCTTCCTCCGACTTGTAATTTAATTCTACCATCTTGAGGTAATCTTTGCTCTGCAATATCTAATCTAGATAGAACTTTGATGCGAGTAATTAATTGAGATTGATATTCTTTTGGAGGGGAGTGTCTCATTTGGAGAACTCCATCGATCCTATATCGAACTCCAAGTCCCTGCTCTAGAGGATCAAAGTGGATATCTGACACCCCTTGCTGAATTGCTTCTAAGAGAATAGCGTTTAAAATCTTTATAACAGGAGAGTCAGCTTTACGATCTAAAAGATCATACCCCTCTACATCTTCTATCTGTATAGCATTTTTATCTGACTGTAAGCTAGCCATCAAATCCGTCGCATCCGATTCTGAATGGTAACAAAGTTCAATAGCCTCTTCAATCTCACTGGCTAAGGCTAACCCTTCAATCGTCTCTTTTCCTAAAGCCTGCCGGATCTCTTCAAGAGCCTCAAGATCTAATGGATTTGAAATTGCCACAACAATCTTTCCTTCTTTCTCCTCTAAAGGAAGCACCCCCCTTTTCTTAACAAAAGGGTATGGCATTAAACAGGTTTTAGATTGTACAAAAGCTGACTTTGTCACCTCAGATAAAATAGGGATGCCAAATCGCTCACTCCATTGCTCTAAAATAGGATCTATAGATAAAGTCATTTTTGCTCACGGGTTTGTAAAAAATAATCGTAGGCTTCTTTCAAAGAATTTTCTGCTCTCTTTATCCTGAGCATCAACAACCCTTTGTAAAAATTCCGGAAGATCTCCCGGCCTTTTTTTTAATTCTTCCATTCGCATCTTTTCTAAAGCCTCCTGTGGATCCGGAATAATATGAGGAGTAATAAAGAAAAACATCTCCGTATTGCTATCCAAAAGTCTTGTTGAGCCAAAGAGCTTACCAAATCCGGGAATTTCACCTAAAAAAGGAATCTTCTCTTGACTATCTTCTAATGTTTTTCGTCTTAAGCCCCCAATAATGACTGTTTCTCCATCAACAACTCTTACTTCATTTTCAATATGACGTCTATCTACCAAAGGTCTAGAGTCTACACTATGCCTCGGAGTGTCAAAAGAGATATTTGTCTGTAAAGTCACAGCTCCTTTTTCTGTCTTAGACGGATCTTCACATACCTCAGGAGCATGAACAGTCGGGGTCACAATAATGTTGATTCCATACTGCTGTCTTGTATAAGACTGTTCAAAAGCAATCCCTTTATTTGTATCAATCGGAGCAGCTCCATTATTGATAGAAATCTCTTGTACAATATTGATCGTAGCAGGGGTTTGATTTACAGTAACAACAGAAGGTGCGGCATGAAACTGAATGTTTTCTTGCGTCATTAAAAAATTATAAGCAAAGTCTAACTTGGACGTAAATGAATTTTCCGAAGTACGGAATAAATATTGGAATACACCTCTTCCCGTAGGAGCAAATTGAGCCGCATAGTTAACAACACTATTTCCTGTTCCCATCTTCAAAAGATTAAGTCCAAAGCTATCATCGTTAGTTAAGATTCTTTCAAAAAGAAGAACTTCTATCTGCACCATCTTTTTAGGCACATCCAATTGTTTCAATAAAACCTTAATACGACTTAAAACATCTTTCCTTACCACCATAAGAAGATTGCCTGTCTTAGGATCTGGAATAAAATGGTCTGCCCCTGATTCTATTTCTGCTTGGGCAGAGCTTCCATTTTTTAAGGGCGGCGGCGCAACGGGCATAGGAGCTGCCGGAGAATATCCATCTGGAGTCCTAAAAGGAAATCCCTGTTGGTTGTAGGAGAAATCAGTACTCTCTTTTACATCTGTAGAGGAGACTAAAAGAGCACTATATACTTTTTCTAAAATTTTAGAAAGGTCCGTTGGGTCGCTATGTCTACAAGTATAAAGATGAACTGTCATCTCTGCAGGATTTTGTAATTGCTCTTCTGTATCTTTAATAATCTTCTCTGCTCTATCAACAATCTCTTCTTGTCCAATTAAAACTAAAGAGTTGCCCTGCCCCATGGGAAATACAACTAATCCCTCTTGCTCTACTTTGTTAAAGGGGGGACGATTTTTTTCAATAGAATCTCCAAAAAAAGAAAGGATAATTTTTTCCATTTCCTTTACAGGCATCTTTAATACAGAAACTACTTTTGAAACCTTGCCATTAGGATTTTGCCATACTATTTTATGAAGATTTAATAATTTTTCTATTTCTTCTTTAGAAGAAACAATCGCTACCTTTGTACCAATTTGATGAACAAATGTCTGTTTGGCATCTGCAAAGCGTTCAAAAAACTGAAATACACTTTTAGTCTGTTCCGGAGGAGGAGATAACACGTAAAAAAGGCGTGTTTGACTAGGAATTCGTAAAAGATCTTCTGCAGAAGATGCTATAGTCTGAATAAAAGAAGGATCTTGCTTAAGAAGATAGAGCTGCTTAGCATAGGCGTTAATTTTTTTAGATCCAATACCATTATGCGCTAATATAATTTCTAACACCTCAGACCAAGACTCTCTTGGAATAGGAAGTTGGGAATGCATGTTAAGTTTTACCCCTGCCATCTCAGGAGGTACTATATATAAAAAATCTGAAGCTCCATACTCCATAACAAGCTGCCCTAAAGTCGTCTCTTCTTGATCCCAAAGAGCATACCCTTCTTCTTCTTTCTTAGACTCTGCAACAGCATCTTCTCTCCATTGATTTTCTACTGTTTGAAGAGAATCTTTTAAAACACGTACTTCATCTAATAAGTTTTGATATTCTTTTTCTGAAGCCTGTTTTTTTTGTAAAAGAGATAGGGCCTCATAATGATCTGTTAGTTGAGCTCGCAAAAAGACCAACTCTTTATTTACTCTAACAAGAACATCATCCATTTGCTCTTTTTGCTGACTTTCTGCACCTGCATCTCCTGCTAAAGGACACAGACTCAACACCCCAAAACAAAATCGGAACAAAAAAACTTTATTCATAACTATCCTCGTTCATTTTCTTGTTAGAACTAGGGAAAAGATACGTAGTAGAAATGGGTTCCGATTTTTTTAAAAAAGCCTGTTTTTTTTCCACGCGAGAAGAAACCTTAACGGTATGATTATCTAACGTAACTATGGAAGAAAATGGCCATGCCTGTGTTCTCATTTCGTCTACTAAACATCCCTTCATCATTAATTTACCTTGCTCTTTTACAAGTGATTCAAAAACAAATAATTCCCCTGAAATCTTATGACATAAATAGGCCTCTTTATCAAAAGATCTCTTTAATTGACGCCAGCCTCTTTCTGTTTTCAAAAGCCAGTCTCCCTCTTTGATCACATATTTACGTTTTCCAAAAGAGCAAGACACCTGTTTTTCTGTCTTTGCTCGGATGGAGTGAGGAAGGGCTTCGCTTTTAACTCCAGCCCAAGGAGAAACGCTTACCTCTAATTTAATCGAAAAAGAATAAAAAGCATTGGGATCCCAAATTTCTAATTCGATTGATTTAGGAGTTACTTTTTTTACCTGAGCTAGAGGACTTTCTTCTTCGTTTTCCGTTGGCTCAATAGGAATCCATTCCCCCTGCTCAAAACGCAAAAGATCTCCTTTCCCCAAAAAACAAAAAACCCGTTTTCCTTGCTGAAAAAGCTCAAGCTTTACTTTATCTTTTAAAGATTTGTATTTATCCTCTCCAAATCGAGAGAGTACTACATCTTGTCCCCACAACTTAGCCTTCTCTAGGATTTCTATAAAGGGAAGAGTTTGCTCTTTTCCTCTCATTTTAGGCTCAGGGGTCAAAATAATCTTTGTCTTTTCTTCTTGAAATGTCTCATTTTCCTTCGAAAGAATAAAAAGACCCACTTCAAGAGAAACCCCTTCCTCATCCACAAACTCAGGCTTAATCCAAAGAGGCGTCTTATGATCAGAAAAGCGATATACAGGAGCTAATCCCCCTGGCAAAGAATCACAACTCAAAAAGATCTGTTCTCCACTCTTCGCTTTATATTCACTTTTTGAACTTTTTAAATATAAGAGAAAATCCCCCTTTTTCCCAAGAACTCCCGGATGAGGATTCTTTGCGAGCAAAGCTATTTCTTGGGTTAAATCAGGTGAAGAATTTTTCTTTATAAAACCTTGCAAAGCAAGGGGGCCTTGCCCTATCTTTCCTAAAGAAGGATCCAAAGCAGTCGTTAACGCTTGCTCAAAAAGCTTTACTTTTTCATAAGGGGACTTTGTACACAAGACAACCAATATAGCCGTTAAAAGCAATGCAAAACATACAAGCGTGCTTCGACGAATCCACCAGGTGGCTTGACTCAAAATCTTCTCTATTTGAATTTTACTTGAAGAAAAAATAAACAATGCAACTCTACTTTTTTCTATTTTTACCTCCGAAGTGTAAAGTATCTCGAAAAAAAAACAAAGAGATCTCTAAAGAAAATAAATAAATGGTATTTTTTTAACCCAATGACACAAAAAAAAGAGCTGATTATTATACAAAGATTGCTTTTTTTCCCATATCTTGAAATTGACGGTTAATAAGCAAATCTCCAAACTACTCTACAGCTCATATATAACTAAAAAAACAACTTCTATTATATCTTGCTGAAAATCAGTGGCCAGATTAAGTTAAAACATCAAGAATCGGGTCTAGGGACAATTGAAGCGCCAAACAAGAATTCAAGTTAAGAAAAGGAGTCTTTATGTTTAAATGGAGTATCAGTGTTTTATTGGTTTTGTGTAATTTTGCATTTGCTTTAGAAAAGACAGATCACGAGGCTATTGAAAAAATAATTGCAGATTATACCCAGTCTTGGAATGAGAAAGGTTGCAAAGGATTTGCAGATGGATTCGTCCAAGATGCCGACTTTGTTAATATTTTTGGAATGAAGTTTTCTGGAAAAGAAGAAATTGAAGCACGACATATAAGTATTTTACAGACATTCCTTAAAGATTCTAAGATGGAGATTTTGAAAACAAATCTTCGTGAGGCTCAAAAAGGGGTCGTAATTGCTACCATTTATTGGAGAGTAGAAGGTTTTAAAAAACCCGATGCTATTCAAGATGGAATCTTTACTCAAGTGTTTATTCAGCAAGGAGAAAACTGGAAAATCACAGCCTCTCAGAACACACTTATTTCGAAATAGCCAAAAGCTCTCTTAAAATACTAGAGAGCTCTTCCCCCTCTAACCTCTTAAAAAAAAGTTGATAAAAAACATTCATCTCTCTACATTCCAATTCAGAACTTACAATAACAAAAAACGGCTGTATTTACCGCCTTACAAGGACTTTTATATGGATGAGAAAAAACCAAAAACTGGGGTTTCAGTTAAAGAAATCGAAACTTTTACAAAAAAACATCGATTTGAAGTGTTTTTTTGCCTAAGTCTAATTCTGTCTTGCTTTTTCAACTTTGTCTTTTTTGATGGGTGGGGGACTGTTGCCGCTGCCGTTGGAGGCATTTTAGGCATTTTATTTTCGAGTAAAATTGCAGAACTTGTACAGCGCTTTGCACAATTTTTTCATAAACAAGAAGATCTTACCCAACTAATTCTTGGTATTGCAGGTCTTGTTCTATCTGTTTTCCTCCCTATTTTGATATTTTTAGTTATAGGCTCTTGTGGGGGAATCTATTTACAACAACTGACAGAAAAAGTGTTTCCACAAGAAACAGAGTAAATTAATAAACCTCCGGCAAAACCGGAGGTTAGTCTAATTATGCTTTAGCCTTAAAGCTAGCCGTCTGCTTTGCTGCCTCATCTATTGCTTCAGCTAACCTCTTAACTTTAATTAAATAATCACCCGGAGTATTTAAACGTTTTCCATCGGGAATAAATAAATCTTTTAGATTGGAAACCTGATCTATCAAGCCCAAAGGGGCTTTTTTCAATTTTAAATCCGACACTTGTCTTTCTAAGCTAGATAAAATCCAACTAAAAGCCCTATCCGCTTTCATAGGATTAAATGGATCCCTGTTTTTTATATCACGAATAATAACATCAGCTATTTTGGAGGTCCCAGCTTTTGCCCGTTCAAAGCTTTTCAAAGCATTTTCTTGATCCAACTCTGAAAAGTTAGATATATTTTTATAGCATAAAGGAGATGAGGCTCCATGTTCAATCTTTACCAAAGAGAGAGCTCTAGCCCTTGCTATATCTTTAGAAAATCCTGTACTTTCCAATCTAGGAAAACTTGTTCTATAATGCAGTGAATTCATAAAACCTTTTTTAAATAATATTAACCTCTAGTAGCCTTTGTAAAATCCTCTTATGACCTGACGAAAATGTTAAAGAGGTCAAAGAATCTATTTTTATCCATTTATATCCATCTATATCCTTTTTCTCTAAAGCGCGAAAAATCGAAGAGGAAAGATCTACTTGATATTTTGTAAAAGACTGTTTTTCTTGTGGCAGGTCCTCTACCCACTCCATAAGAAACGAAAAATGACTAGGAATAAACTCTTGCTCGTTAGAGTATGGAAAAGAAGGGAACTCCATCAAGCCACCTAAAACTTGCCCCTCTTTTTTCTTTTCTATAAGAACTTCTTCTTCATGCATAATAATGAATACTTGTTTGTGCAAATATATAGAGTCTTGTTTTTTCTTTTTAGCGGGAATAAACTCTGTTTTTTCTTGCAAATGAGCCTCACAACTACTTTGCAAAGGACACTCTTTACATTTAGGGGTCTTTTGACAAAGCGTAGCCCCAAGCTCAATTAAAGCTTCCATCACGACCCAAGGCTCTTCTTCCGGCAAAAATAAAGAGGTCTTTTCTTCTAAAAGACTTCTTTTTACTTCTCCTTCCAATCCGTAATAGCGAGAAATGACTCTTGCAACATTTCCATCTACAGCGGCAGCTTTTTGATGGAAAGCAAAACTTACTATGGCTCCTGCCGTATAGGGGCCTATCCCCGGCAGCTCTAATAATTCTTGTAAGGAAGCTGGAAGCTCACTTCCTTTTTCCTGCAAAAAAATAGCTGCTTTTTGAATATTTCTAACACGGCTATAGTATCCTAATCCCTCCCAAGCCTTAATCAACTCTTCTACGGGAGCCTTTGCAACAGCTTCAATCGAAGGAAAAAGCTTCATCCATCTCATAAAATACCCAACTACTACACTAGCCCGTGTCTGCTGCAACATAATCTCGGAAATCCAAACCGCATAAGGGGAGGGGGCATCTCTCCAGGGAAAAGATCGTTTTTCCTGAACAAACCAACTTTTAAGATCATTTGATGAGTCTTGTGTCATTTAATTCCTATACAAAATCTGTATAGATACTCTACTTCAAGCTGATAAAAAAATAAAGCAACTTGATTATAAGTCGTTTACAATTTGGCACGCTTCTTGCTCCTTATATTTATTACTTAAATAAAAATAACCCTAAGGAAAAGAAAAATGGATCGTTTTATCTCTACTATCGCCAGCATCTTAGAAGAAAGATTACAAGATTCAATACAAAAAGAAATTACTCTTTTAAGAGAACTTCTCGGTAACTTCTTACAAGAAGAAATGAGTTTATTAAAACAAGACAAACCAAGCTGGACCCAGCTCATGCAAGATCGATTTACGCTAATTGAGCAAATTAAAGAAATTAGAAGCGGTCGAGCCCCGATAAAACCTTCCAAAGAAGAAACTTCTTGCGATACTCTTTTCCTCACAGATCAGCTTCTTGCTTTATTACAAAAAATTCATCATCAAACAAGTCATAATGAAAACCTTTTAACTCATACACAACATCTTGTTGCAATTCCAGAACTCATGCCTTATCCTGAAAGACTAGCTATTGCCCCGCGAAAAAAAATCACCTTAACAACCATTCCTTAGAAAGGATCCATGGATCAAAAAACCCTATTTTCCGCGCTTCCTAGCGCCGGCCTCATAGAAGGATGGGCTCCACACTATATTGATCATTTAGCACCTCTTTGCTATTTTTTAGGCATTCCCTTAATTGTCACAGAAGAGCAACTCGCTAAAACTTTAGCTATATTTTATCCCCAAGTATCTACTTACTATATCCCCACTTTGGATCTTCCTGAAAAAATTGTTGAATGTTTAAAGGTTCTTTTTGTTTGCACCCCAAGAATTCTTGTTGACGAAACACTTTTCTTAACAGAAGCGCTCCATAAGAAAAAAATCTACAGTATTTGGTGTCCTCACGGAAACTCGGATAAGGGGCATCAATCAACTCATATGGAAGCCTTAAATAAAGAAGAAGTCTCGCTTGTCTACGGAAAGAAAATGGTTGATTTTCTTAAACAAAAGGGGGCTTTTTCTCAGTTAAAAGCTGCCGTCGAAGTTTCTAATTTTCGTCTACTTTATTACCAAGAAAACAAAAAACTCTACGATGACCTATTTCAAATACACGTCCTTCAAAAACTTCCTTTAGGGAAAAAACTTCTTCTTTATGCACCTACCTGGCAAGACAGAGAAGACTCTTCTTCTTTTTATGAAGCTACACCCCATCTCATAAAAAATCTTCCCAAAGAGTGGAATCTTATCATCAAACCCCATCCGAATCTCGCTTTAAAAGAAGAAGCACTGTATGCCTCACTTTTAAAATTATCTCAAAATCATCCCAACATCCTTTTTCTCATGGATTTTCCACCTATTTATCCTCTTCTTTCTGCTGTAGACATCTATATTGGAGACTTCTCTTCAATAGGATATGACTTTCTTAAATTTCAAAAACCTATGTTTTTCCTCAACCAACAAAAACGATTAAAAGAGTCTGACCTAGGCCTATACTTATATCAATGCGGCACAGAGATTTTGCCTTATGACTACCCGGATCTTTACACTATTATTCAAAATACACTCCCTAAAGATGAATCTCTCTTCTCCTCTTTGCGCAAAGAGGTTTATCAATATACCTTTGCAGAGGAAATGAAACCTGATATACTAAGACAAAAAATCTTTAGTGCTTGTACCCATTTTTCTTAATATGCAAAAAAAACATATCGCCATCCTTACAGGACCAGACACTTACTTAGATCATCTAGCACCTATCTGTTATCTTATGAATATGCCTTTAATCGTAACAGAAGCAGAAACCTACCTTTCAGCGCTAAAATTCTACCCTCAAATAGAAACAATTAAAAAAGACCACCTGGAACTTTCTACGGATTTTTTAGCAAAAAATTTTGATGTGATCTTTGAAAGTGGGAAATTCTTCTCCATGGAGCTTAAGCCTTTATTTTCTTTACTGTATAAAAAAGAGATGAGGTTTGGTTTCTGCCATCACGGAAACTCAGATAAAGGGCACTCCGTAAAAAACCCTATAACGCAAGACCTCTCCCTTGTTTATGGAGACCATATGGTGAATCTGCTTACAAATACAGGCGCAATACAGCATATTAAATCCCTTGCAAGAACAGGCAACTATCGATTACCCTTTTATCGTAACCACCAATCTTTTTATGATTCTTTAGTAGAAAAACATATTACTTCTAAAATAGACAAAACTAAAAAAGTTATTCTCTACGCGCCTACCTGGCAAGACGGAGAAAACCCCACTTCTTTTTTCACCTCTACAAAGAAATTAATAGAAGAGCTTAAAGATGACTTTACCTTGATCATCAAACTACACCCCTTTTTAGAAGAATTTCATCCCGCCCATACTTACTATATCACTTCCCTTTATGAAAATACCCCGGGTGTGATCTTTTTAAAAAACTTTCCCGCTATTTATTCTCTTTTAGAGATCACAGATCTTTATATTGGAGACTACTCTTCCATCGGATATGACTTTTTAGCCTTTAATAGGCCCTTATACTTCCTAACAAACTCTACCCCTTCTCTTAGCATGCTTCATCCCTGCGGCCTTGTTATCCCCGCCACAGAAGGGATAAAGGCCTTTATCCAAAGCACTCTAGAATCTAATCAAAAAGAAAAAGAAGCTGCAAGAAAAAGTCTCTATGCTCATGCATTTGGAGAGGAAAAGTCCTTTTCAGATATAAAAAAAGACATTATTGAAAACCTAAATCAACAAAATACGACTCAGTGAGGTATATGAGGCGTATTTTTTTATAATTTGACTAATACGCCTCAGCAAGACATAAATTGAGTTATATTTAAAATACGCCTCACAAAGGATTTTTCATAAAATATCCAGAACTTGAATCTCAAACATTAGAGTTTAAAAGAGAAATCCCCAAAAATGACCAGATTATCAAAACTATCATTGGTTTTTGCAATCAAGTCGGAGGAAGATTGATCATTGGGGTCGAAAATGATGGAACCGTTGCAGGAGTTGATGAAAATGAGATTATGCAGATTATGGGATGGTTAGAACATTCTATCTATCAATCTGCCACCCCAACAATCATTCCTAAAGTTATGGCGCAACGTATAAGCGATAAAATTATTTTAGAAATTAAAGTTTCAGAGGGCATGAATAAACCCTATTTCATTAAATCAGAAGACCCAGATAGGGGTACTTATCTTCGCGTAGGACGATCCATCCTTCTTGCAAATTCTGATATGATTGATGAACTCCGCTGGCAAACACGAGGTATCTCCTATGATATGATGCCAGTTTATCGAGCGACAAAAGGCGATTTTAATTTCAACAAAACAGCTATGCAACCATGATAAAATTAAAACGCTCTCTTAATTTACTTGATGCAACAATGATTGTTTCTGGTTCAATGATTGGTTCTGGAATTTTTATTGTCACCTCTATCATGGCACGTGATCTTGGCTCAGCGGGTTGGCTTCTCGTTGTATGGGTGCTTACGGGTTTAATCACCATCTTCGCTGCATTAAGTTATGGCGAATTAGCAGGCATGATGCCAAATGTAGGAGGGCAATATGTGTATATCCACCGTGCCTATGGAAAAGTACTTTCTTTTCTTTATGGGTGGACCTCTTTTACAGTGATTCACACAGGCATTATTGCTGCCGTGGCTGTTGCTT